>Ga0315336_1000220_pt1 | contig 219436 bp, 178 predicted proteins | sample ASW5metaG_FD_204512 | JGI IMG/M metagenome (GOLD analysis project Ga0315336, IMG submission 204512) | Ammonia-oxidizing marine archaeal communities from Monterey Bay, California, United States - ASW #5 | ecosystem: Environmental > Aquatic > Marine > Intertidal zone | place: USA: California...
AAAATGGCGGAGAGGGTGGGATTCGAACCCACGTGCCGGTTACCCGACAAGACGCTTTCGAGGCGCCCCCGTTACGACCACTTCGGTACCTCTCCGTTAGCGGTGCTCCCTAAGTTTAACCTTTGAGTATGCGCCGCTTCTCGCCAAAGAAGTCCTGGATCATTTCACGACACTTGTTCTCAAGAACACCAGAAACGATTTCGATTCGATGGTTCAGTGCAGGATGATCCAACATCCGCATTGCAGAACACACCGCACCAGATTTCGGTTCGTGCGTACCGTACACCAACCTGTCGACCCGCGAATGTATTAAGGCGCCAGCACACATCGGACATGGCTCAACCGTGACGTAGAGCGTAGTACCGTTCAATCGATAATTGCCCAGAAGCCGTGCCGCCTCACGCAAGGCCTGTATTTCAGCATGGGCGGTCGGGTCATTCGCAGCAATCGGTTGGTTAAACCCCCGACCCACAATTTGACCATCGGCGGCAACAACAACGGATCCGACAGGAACCTCGCCCGCGAGAAGCGCATTTCTGCCCTCAATCAGCGCCTCACGCATGTAGCGTTCGTGACCGCTCATGCAGCAGCAAGTATAGTGATCAGGGACAAGTATGAAAGGACTAATCCTTAGTGGAGGCAAAGGTACCCGATTACGACCACTCACCTTTACGAGTGCAAAGCAATTGGTTCCGGTCGCTAATAAACCCGTTCTGTTCTACGGAATTGAAACGCTAGCCGCAGCTGGCATCCGCGACATCGGAATTGTGGTCGGTGACACCCGTGATGAAATCGAATCGGCCGTGGGTGATGGTGCTCGGTGGAATGTCACGATCACTTACATTCCGCAAGACGCGCCGCGCGGACTCGCTCACGCGGTGCTCATCAGCGAACCGTTTCTCGGTAAGGACCCGTTCGTGATGTACCTCGGCGACAACCTGCTTGCAAAAGGAATCGTGCCACTCGTCAAAGAATTTGAAGCGACAAAGCCTGCAGCGCAAATCCTCCTGACGCCGGTCCCTCACCCGGAACAATACGGCGTAGCCGAGATCGACGGCGAACAGGTAATTAGGCTAGTCGAAAAACCGAAGCAGCCAAAAAGCAACCTCGCACTCGTCGGTGTGTACATGTTTGGACCAGACGTATTTGACTCGGTGAAACGTATTAAACCGAGCCTTCGAAATGAACTTGAAATTACCGATGCTATTCAAGACCTGATCGACCGCAAACTGGTCGTCAGACCCCATATTGTCGATGGTTGGTGGAAAGATACCGGTCGCCTCGAAGACATCTTGGAAGCTAATCGCCTCATCCTCGACCAACTCGACACACAAATCGACGGCACAGTTGATAGCTCTTCGCGCATCGAAGGTAAAGTCGTGATCGAAACAGGAGCCGTTATTACAAACTCAATTATCAGAGGCCCGGTCATCATCGGAGCCAACGTAACGATCCGGGATGCCTATATCGGACCGTTCACCTCAATTATGAGTGCCGTGGAGATCCTCGGTTCGGAGATCGAACATAGTATCGTGATGGAGGGGAGTCGGATTACAGGACTAACCGACCGGGTCACAGATAGCCTCATCGGACGCAATGTCACAATTAGTCGGTCCCCAGCAAAGCCTGCTGCATTACGTTTTATGCTCGGTGACCGATCAGAAGTAGGAATCTCGTAGAATTATCGATGACTCAAAAAAACATCTCCCCCCCCAAATACAAAGGTTTGCAGAAGCAAACACTCATCGATGGAGTCTCAACCAAACTGCTCCGTCAAATCCCCGATGAACGAGGCTGGCTGATGGAAATTTTGCGGGAAGACGATGAGTTATTTACAAAATTCGGCCAAGTCTACGTGTCTGCAACCTATCCAGGCGTAGTGAAAGCTTGGCATTTCCACCAACGCCAAGTCGACCACTTTGCCTGCGTGTCTGGCATGGTGAAATTGGTACTGGTTGATACTCGGGACGGCTCACCAACCGAAGGGCAGGTCAATGAGTTCTTCCTCGGCAAGCAAAACCCCACGCTAGTACAAGTTCCGAACCTTGTCTATCACGGGTGGAAATGCATCGGGACAGAGCCTGCCCTAGTCGTCAACGTACCGACTGAACCCTACCGTTACGACGACCCCGACGAATTTCGGATCGAGCCACATGGCACCCTTCCGTACGACTGGACCCGGAAGGATGGTTAACGTCCTCGTCACGGGAGGCGCAGGCTTTATTGGGAGCAACTTCGTCCGTTACGCAATCAACACGCACACAGACTGGCTAATTACAACCCTTGACAAACTCACGTACGCCGGCCGGCGTGAAAACCTGCACGACCTGATCGAGCACCCACGACACCGTTTCATTCAGGGGGACATCACTGACGCGGTCATAACAACCAAACTCGTGCACGAAGCAGAAATCATTGTGCATTTTGCTGCGGAAACACACGTCGACCGGTCATTACATAACGCTGGGGAATTCATCCAGACTGATGTTCATGGAACGTTTGTCCTCCTTGATGCGGCTCGTGAAACCAAACAGTTACGGCGTTTTGTCCAAATCTCGACTGACGAAGTTTATGGAAGCATCCCTGATGGCGCCAGTAAAGAAACGGACGAACTACGGCCGCGTAACCCCTACTCAGCAAGTAAAGCCGGCGCAGACCGCCTCGCCTACAGTTACTGGGCTACATATGGCGTGCCAACGATTATTACCCGCGCTTCAAACAATTACGGGGCGTACCAATATCCCGAAAAGATTATTCCCCTGTTCATCACGAATGCTCTTGAAAGTCAGCCCTTACCTCTCTACGGAGACGGGAAAAACGTCCGGGACTGGCTTCATGTTCTCGATCATTGCCGAGGGATCGACCTGCTGATCGAGAAAGGTTGCGAGGGTGAGGTCTATAACATCGGAGGCGATAATGAGGTCGAGAATATTGACCTGACACGACGGATTCTCAGTCTCCTTGAGCGCCCGGAAACATTAATTGCCTACATCGCTGATCGCCCCGGTCATGACCGTCGCTATTGTCTTGACACGTCCAAACTACGGAACCTCGGCTGGAGTCCCCAAATAGACTTCCAGACCGGGCTACGAGAAACCGTCGCCTGGTACAAAGAGAATGAGTGGTGGTGGCAACCGATCAAACATGACAGCGCTGGGTTCAAAGCGTATTACGACAAGCAATACGCCAAAACCCCCTAACCGCCTAGAACAACGTGTAAATAAAGGGTGCCGCCGCGGTACCAGACATCAAGATCAACCCACCCACGAGCAATAAGACCAGGACGATTGGCGTAAGCCACCATTTCTTGTTGGTCGACAGAAATTCCCACAATTCTGCGATCAAACCAGGACGACTCTCGCTTGCTTGCTGGACAAACCCTGGCTCTGTTTCTTTGGTGGAATGATTCGACTGACTTTCTACCATTTTCTCGGCCTCTAAAATTGTCTGAAATATCGTCTCACATCTCGCAACGATTCGTGTGGTCTCCAGTAAGACGCCGCCGAAGGGTCCAATTGCCGTTCCAACGGGTCTCCTTTGATGAGTCGAAGTAATAGACCTATCGGCGTAAAGACCAAGTAATAGATCGATGCCAGTAAAACGTGGGAAACGGTCCAACCAATCGGAAACGCAGCATAGATCCAGCCAACAAAAATCCAGCGACGAAGGGGGGGTGCCCCCACATAGACCATCGACAGCACACCACCAGCGATCCATATACGTTGCGCCGCCACCGGTGCATCAAACTGCCACCTCACTAGTGTCCCGACCGCGAACACGAAAACAACAAGCATGACACCAAACCAGCGGAGTTCTTTCTTCGACGGATCGGTGTTGATCTCAATAATGGCCATGCGATACGTTCAATTAATCCAATTCAAATTGCGCGAGATATTCTTCAGAGCCAACAGCCGTCGCATTTGGTTGCGCTGACTTCAACAGTACAAACCGCTCAAGGACCAGCACGTCCATATTTGTTGACATAAAGCACCGGTAGGCATGCTCGGGCGTACAAACAATGGGTTCCCCACGGATATTAAAACTTGTATTGATTACGACCGGACAGCCGGTCTTTTTCTCGAACGCACGAATTAGTTCTGCATAAAGCCCATTTCGTTCCGCATCGACTGTTTGCACACGAGCTGAATAATCAACATGCGTAACAGCAGGAATGTCAGACCGAGGCACCTTGAGCTTGTCAAGTCCACGAGCATCATGACCGCTGGCACTGTCCGTAAGTCTACGATGGTCCTGTACTGGTGCGACAAGCAACATATACGGACTGTCTTCTCCCGGTCGCATCTCAAAGTACTCATCCACGCTGTCACGTAACACAGACGGTGCGAACGGGCGAAACGATTCACGAAACTTAATCTTTAAATTCATCACCGATTGCATCTTGACACTACGGGCATCACCGATAATGCTGCGAGCACCAAGGGCCCTAGGCCCAAATTCCATACGCCCCTGAAACCATCCGACCACTTTTTCGTTGGCCATTAAGTCCGCTACCGTCTCACAAAGTGCGGCATCGTCAGGCTGTTCCTCATAAACCGCCCCGACCTTGCCAAGAAATATCCGGATCGCATCAGGAGAAGAACGTGGCCCAAGCAATGATCCCTGCTGCCCATCTGGCTGAATCGGTGTTCGAGAGTTACCCAACAACTGATGCCAAATGAACAGGGCGACACCGAGCGCCCCACCAGCGTCGCCGGCCGCGGGTTGAATCCAGACATTCTCAAATGGCCCTTCACGCAAGATTCGACCGTTGCCAACGCAATTAAGGGCAACCCCTCCTGCCAAGCACAAATTACGTTGGCCCGTTTCTGCATGAACGTGCCGAGCCGACCGCAGCATGATCTCCTCGGTAACTTCTTGAATAGAGGCAGCCAGGTCCATTTCCCGTGCCGTAATAGGCGCCTCTGGTTTTCTTGGAGGACCATCGAAAAGTTCATCGAACTTTGACGATGTCATCTTGAGTCCCTCGCAATAATTAAAGTAGGACATATCCATGCGAAAAGATCCGTCATCTTTCAAATCGATCAAATGTTCACGAATACGGTCAACATACTTCGGCTCTCCATATGGAGCGAGACCCATCAGCTTGTACTCACCCGAATTCACCCTAAACCCCGTGAAATACGTAAAGGCTGAATAGAGCAATCCAATCGAATGTGGAAATCGCTGTTCGTGGGTTAATTCAATGCGATTGCCCTGACCGACACCGTATGTCGTCGTCGCCCACTCACCGACACCATCCAGTGTCAGGATGGCAGCTTCGTCAAAGGGCGACGGGAAAAATGCACTCGCCGCATGTGATTCGTGGTGTTCCGTAAAAACAATCTGTTTGTGATATCGCCCCTCGAGACCTTTGGCAATTTCACGCGGGAGATGCAGTTTCTGGCGGGCCCACAGAGGAACAAATTTCAGGAAAGACTGAAACCCACGTGGGGCATACGATAGGTAGGTTTCAAGTAATCGTTCGAATTTCAAAAATGGTTTTTCGTAAAACCCAACGTAGTCGAGCTGCTCAGGTGTTAAGCCAGCCTCACCGAGGCAATACCGAATCGCGTGAGCAGGAAACTCGTAATCATGCTTTTTTCGCGTGAAACGTTCTTCCTGCGCAGCAGCAACGACCTCTCCGTCAATTACAAGTGCCGCAGCGGAGTCATGATAAAAAGCGGAAATCCCAAGAATTGCAGTCATTAATAACTTTGTAACCTAAGCTACCACTAGGCAGTTTTGTCCTGCTTCTCGGTCGTCGTTGTCATATCACTCGGACCCTCTGCCTTCGATAGCGGTTCCGCGTCAGCCAAAATCCCAGACGAGGACCTTGAGATATTACGCGAGTCGATGGGTAACAGTCCGTACTCGGTCGCAACTTGCTCCACAACAGCCCGAATCCCCGCATGTACGCGAACCGCTCGCCGCCAAATGCTACCGAGAACCACCGTGCTGACTCCACACCAAGCAAAGAATGCAACGACCTGGCCAGTTGTCAACAGTAAGCTCCCACCAATACCAAATCCAATTAGCGCAAAAACGCCCCAAGGTGTCAACCGATGCCGCGTTGCTACCCTGAAGAGGCTTCGCCCTCCGTCATGCTCTTCCAGCAATGTCCGTAAATCGAGCCAGCCGAGAAGTCCGGTTGATACCGACACATCACGATCAAGCTGCCATGGATCATGCGCATGCACAGAACGCGTCGCGCTATGCGACTGAAGTCGACGGGCCATCTCATTCAGCAACAGCACACGGTCAACCCACCGCTCGCTCCAAAAGTCGTCAACGGTGAGACGATGGATTAGCAAGGGCATTACATTCGGCCACGATAGTCGATATGTAACTCCCCGTAACGGAGAAACTAAACCCTCTCGACGGTCGGCGACAACCGGAGACCACAAATGGCCAAGAAAACGCCCCCAAGCACGAGCGATCGGTTGTACAAGATGCAGCCACGCAATCATTAAACGGTATCGCAAGGCACTGAGTCGCTGTGAACCACCAATCTGCGGCAGCACATTCACATCAGTCCGCCATCCGTAAACCAAGCAGCGGAATAGCGTTGTGGCAAAGCCGATGCCTGCTGCGAGTAGCATGACACCAGCCACACGGGTCTGGTCCACCACCAGACAACCCACACCAATAGCAACTAAAGCGACCGACACCATTTGCCAGGGCATCAAATGCGGCAGAGAGGTCAGTGACGGCACCTGCGCGCTGTATACCGTTGGAAAAGCAGCCGTTCCCCACGCGCCCGCATTGACCCGCATCCTGGAAATCGCATGCATAAATGGCAAAGGACTATAGATGCGACCTTTCCAGAGTGCCTGGCCATCAAGAAAACGTTCTGGATGGACCTCCATCAACCACGTCTCGGCTTGGCCGTACCCAACTTGCTGACGCCAAAAAGCCTTGACGGTATTTCGATGTCGGTGCCAAACCAGCGCCGACGGTGCAAATTCAATACGCCCTCCGATCGCCTGCAACCGCCAACACACGTCGACATCATCACCAGCCGCATGAAAAGATTGATTGAAACCACCAATCGCGACTAAGGCATTCAGACGAAATGCCATATTGCAACCCGGTACATGTTCAGCGAGTCGATCATCGATCAAGATATGTGTGGGTGACCCAGGTGCCCGTGCAACGCATTGAGCAACCCACGGGTCATCATCGGGAACAACATTAGGACCACCGCTGCCGACCGCATCTGAACGCAGAAAAGGTTGAACCAGATACGTTAACCACTCTGGGTCGACCCGAACATCTGCATCGGTATAAGCAACTATCGTCCCTGTCGCATGATTAATCGCAAGGTTCCTGGCGGCACTTAGTCCGACATGGTCTGTATCGATGACCGTAACACCACCATGTCGTCGTGCGACTGAACCAGTAGCATCTGAAGACCCATCATTAACAACAATAATTTCGTAATCTGGATAGTCGAGCGCTAAGAGAGACTCTAAGCATTCGCCAATGGTATCGGCAGCATTATGCGCACACACTAACACCGAGACACGCGGCCACAACGCCCTCTGTTCCTGACCAAACCCAACATCACTGTACTCGCGTGAAACACCAAGCAGCGCAGGTTTCGGCTGGCGGTCGACAGTTGTCAGCCCAAATCGCCAATCACTGACGGGTTGACCACCACGCCACCAATCATCCGTCCATGAAAACACTACTGCCCCACACGCGCCTTCCTCAAAAACCGTTTTGACTTGCATAGCTGCAAGGTCGGCCTGCCCCGGTTCTCCTTCACTCAGGCTATCCGCACCAATTTCAGTGAGGAGTAATGGACGATTTCCAGCAACTACCTGAAGATGCGACACATAAGCACGCAAATCACTCTCACGATGCAAATAGACATTAAAGGCACACACATCGAAAAACGGTAGGTCGAGATACTCAGTCGGCGGGTAGTTAACGTACGTGAGTAACACATCCGGGACAACCGCTTTCGCATCGTCGTAGACATTTCGAAGAAATGCCTCAACTCGTGAAGCACCGTGCCAACGAACAACACCAGGTGGAATTTCATTGCCTAGTGCAACAAGCAGTGTTGCCGGATGATTAGCAATCAGGCGAACTTCCTCAACAATACCGTGACGGATCGATTGTGTCCGTGCCTTATCGTCAAGGAACGCGACATGCTGCATCCACGGTATCCCAATGATCACGGATAAACCTGCGGCAGCAGCTTCATCAAGGAAATCAAGACGTGGCACCGTATACGTGCGAACCGTATTGATGCCGTACTCTGCCATCACACGGAAGTCATCTCTGACTTGCGAAAGTTTCGGAAACTGGTAACCATCATTGTCCGGTGCAAAAGTGCCATACGACACACCTTTAATCCGAAAGCGACGTCCTCGGCACACAAGAAATTTCCCGTCGACGCGCGAAAATAGATCAGATTCAACGTGTGAAAATGGCATGACAAAAGACCGAATCGATTCGATGGGTTTCAGAACTGCTAATACTACTCGGACTACAGAGGTATAATCGGCGACCCATGCTCGATCATCGCACGCATATCGAGTGCGTCTGGCGGTTCCTAGCCGTACTCCTTGTATCGGGACTCCCGACTTCAGCTACAGCACAAGAATCGGTCTCACTTCAAACAAACGTAACGATTTTCGGTGACAATACCGAATTCTTTAACCCTTTCCGAGATGGCGAAACGCTTCTCGGAGCCGCTGGTTCTGTGGCAGTCGATATCGATCTAAACGAAGATGTCACGTTCCGCGGGGGACTGTTCTTCGACCACCGTTACGGGTCCAAACATTTTTTGGAACAAATACGCCCGGTCATTAGTCTCTCGGTTGACCAAGGAGTTTCTCGCTTTACATTTGGAACACTCGAAACGGTGCCGCGGGACGGCATCGGACCGGATCTCGTTGGTCCCCATGGGTTGTTACCCCCCCTACAGGTTGAAACTCTTGCATTCACTCGTCCTTATGAGGCCGGACTCCAATGGCAACTCTTTTCGTCGCGCATTACCCAAGATGCTTGGGTCAACTGGCAACGCCTCAATACGGCCAAACATCGCGAACGATTTGATGCTGGACTTCGCGGACGCGTCCCAATCGATACGAAACTACCTTTCCCCATTGCCTTTGGCTACCAACTGCATCATGTGCACGAAGGAGGTCAACTATTTGATGCTGGTCCCGTTAAAGACAGTTTCGCTGGCGGGCCCGGTGTCATCGTCGAGCCTCCTATAAGTTTTTTTGATCACAGCTCGATTGAGTTCTACCAAATGTGGTCAAAACATGTCGCCGATCGCGCCGACCATGAAGGAAAAGACCATGGACATGGAATGTTTGTCCGCGCCGCCGCGATAAAAAATGGGTGGCGTGGACATCTTATCGCGTGGGGTGCCTGTGATTGGCTGAAAGACGAAGGCGACTTGAACTACGGCTCACGCTTACAAGATGGATCGATTTTCCACCCAACGCGCCATTACGGTGAAGTTGGTCTCGCAAAAGCGTTCTATGACGCCGATGGCGTCACCCTTGAAGGGGCCGCACGTCTTCATCGTGTTGAAAAGAGTTACCACTACTCCTTCCGCGTCATCGCCTATATTGATTTCGCCTTTCCCATTCTGTAGTGGCAAAACAAATATTTACAAACGCTCGCACCGTACCCAAAAAGAAGACCGCCCGTATTAGAAACCTGGTAAATTCCGAATGTTCTCTTCAATCTCAGCCGGAGTCGATTGACTTTTCTCTAACTCGGTTGTTTTTGAACCCGGCACCTTAAGTTCATCGAGTTTCTCCAACATCGGTCTCATACGACCCTCATAGCTTCCAACGGACTCGTTATAAGCTTTTACCGCCGAACCCAATCCCTTACCAATCTTCGTGACATGTGTACTCCACACCGTTGCTCGTTCGTATAAAAGACGAGCAGCCTCTGATATTTTCCGAGAATTCCGATCCGTTTCTTCCTGACGCCAATAAATACGCACCGTTCTGAGCAACGCCACTAGTGTCACAGGATTAGTGATCAAAATTCTCTTGTTGAGTGCATCCTCCTGAAGCTTTGGATTAATCGTCAAGGCCGCTTCAAGTAAATGATCGCCGGGCATAAACATTACCGTGAAATCTACGTCGCCTTTCACCGCTTCGGAATAATCTTTACGACTCAAGGCGTTCACATGTGCGCGCACAGCAGCTTCATGATCTTCCATTAATTCTTGTACGCGTGAAGCTTCGGTTTCCTCTTTCGCCTGTTGAAACTTGGCGAAAGGACATTTCGAGTCAACCGGAATCCCCGCTCCTCCGGGTAGACGGATCACCATATCTGGCCGCTGCCTGCCATCACTACTGGTAACTTGCTCTTCAAAATGAACATGTTCTTCCATCCCGGAGAATTCCACGACATTACGTAATAACAACTCTCCCCAATTTCCCCGTACTTGATTCGAACCTTTCAGCAAGGTTTGCATTTGTTCCGAACTCTTCCGCATGCCATCAGATGCCGTGACCAGTTCTTTGACCTGTTGACTCAGCGAGCCGTACGCTACCGCCCGCTTGTCTTCCATAGCTTTTGTTTCTTTTTCCAATTTATCCAGCGCGTCCTTCAACGGTTTGACTTTACTTTCCGCATCTTTGAGAAACTCGTCTCTATTACCTTTTAGCGCGGTCGTAGCCAGCATTTCAAACTCAGCTTTCATGGCCTCAAGAGACTGGTCATAAAATTGCTTTTCGTTAACAGTGGATTTTTCGCGTTCTGCAACCTGAGCCTGGATGGCGGTCAATCCGTTCTCCGCAACCGCTAACTTCTCGCGCATACGAGAGACGTCTTTCTGACCAAGAAACCACCCTGCCGCCAACCCGGCCACTAAAGCAAAAGATACTAAGACGAGTTCCATAACCTCCACCACCGCTGATTAACGCGTGGGCCCATTACCTATCACTAAAACCGTCGTTTTATCGTCACCACAACAAGTCATTCGTCAGGCAGCGCAAACACGAACAAGTTATTGCCTGAACTCGGATTCAGTTCTGGGTGCAAGGAGCCAAAATTTGACGACGTCCCTGTACTGGCGACAACATACTGCCGACCATCAACTGCAAAGCTAATGGGAAACCCCGTCACTGGCGACCCCACATTGATCTCCCAGAGGACCTCTCCAGATGTCTGATCAAATGCACGAAATCGCCCATTTGCATCGCCGCCAAATACCAACCCACCGCCCGTTGTAGCCAGCGACAACGTCGCCGCCCGCTGCTCATAGCCCCAAACGATCTCTCCTGTCTCCGCCGAAATTGCTTGAACAGTGCCAACCTGATCGGTTCCCGGAGCGAGTTGAAATCGCGCCGCCAGACGATAAATGGATAGTCCACCTTCCATCGTCGACAGCACACGGGCACACGTATTTCGCAAGGGGTAGTACATGGTGTTCGTAAGCGGGCTGTAGGCACCTGCTTCCCAATCCTTGCCACCAATCCACGACGGACAGGACAGCACCTCTTGACCAAGTCCGCTAAACACCACCTCCGAGTTTTCGGTCACCGCCCCCGTCGCCCCGTCAATGTCACTAATTACATTCTGAGTCACTGTTGGCGTCGCCCACAAAAACTCTCCCGTCGCCCGGTCCAACGTATACACCACTCCTGTCTTTCCCGGAATCCCCGTGATCACCTGCCGTTGTTCCCCAGGCGTGACCCGAGGGTTAATCCAACTCACCTCCGCCGGATTCGGCGTCACCGCCGTATCCACTAACAACCGCTCAAACGGATGGTCCAGATCCCAATGGTCATTCAAATGCTGGTAATACCAGTCAATCTCACCCGTATCCGCATTTAATGCCAACGTCGAGTTGTGGTACAGATGGGCAAGGTCGTTACCACCCAGCATGAACTTCGGTGCCGGCGACGTCACCGATGTCCCGACATAAATCAAATTCAGTTCTGGGTCATAGCTCGGGACCATCCAGGTACCAACATGCTGCCGGTCCTCAAAGGGCACATCCCCCCACGTCTCATCGCCCGGCTCACCCGGTGCCGGTATCGTCCGCCGGCGCCACAATTCTTCACCAGTTCTCGCATCGTGCGCCGTAATGACGCAGGACTCCGGTTTCCGGCAAGACCGCCCTGAAATCACTTTGCCATTCGCAATAATCGGCCCGGAACTCTGCATGGAGCGGTAGGTCTCGTAATCGAGAATTTCCGTTTCCCACACCAGGTCGCCCGTGCCCGCATCAAGCGCAAACACATACCCATCAATGCTCGTATCGATGATCAGGTTGTCATAAATCGCAATATTACGATTGTTCGTCCGCAAACCCGCATCGCCCACATCGTCTGGGACCTCACGGCGGTACTCCCACAACAGATCACCCGACACCGCATCGATCGCTTGGATCACATCCCGCGGATTGGGCATATAGAGCACGCCATCGTAGACCAATGGCGTTCCCTGTTGGCGACCGTCCGTGAGCGCGCGAGACCACACCAACTGTAGGTCACCGACATTCTCCGTGGTGACCTGGTCCAAGGGACTATAGCCCCAGCCATTAAGTGTTCGGCGCCACATAAGCCAGTCTTCCGCAGCAGGGTCCTGCAGCATGGCATCGGTCACTGGTTTGAATTCGGATGAAGTCTGTCCCTCAATGTCTGCCACGCCACACATGAGCATGAAAATTGCGACGGATACGACTCGGACAAATACCAGTACGCACTGGGGTATAGACATCACGCAGCTCCTAATGGTTCGACCTGTGCGGGTCGGCAACCTGTCGAATTGTTCGCAAACAGCAGTAGCCTAACGAGACCAGAATAACCATTTAACGCAATTTAATCATTGGGATGTGTAACATTCGTTTCAGAGAACGAGGGATACCACACAGGGCTTCACCGGTTTTCGGCAGCCTGACGGCTTTTATCTGCCGCAAGAAGATGAACCCAATAGTGCGGCCGCCACTTGGTCGTTTCCAGGTAATGGGTCCGGGTTATGGCAGGGGCATTTCTGGGCTGTCTTCGTCTCGAGCTCGCTCGAATGCAGGGCGAGGTATATCTGAACGTACCTGCTCCAACCAGTAGACCCCATCGTAGGGTGCGCTATTGCCACGGGTGCCGAAGAAGTCAACATCGCCGTCTCCATCGGCGTCCCTGGCAATAAATTTGTCATACATGCCACGCTTCCGCCGAGAGATGTCATGTCGAATCCAATTACCGGTACCATCACCGCCGGGATGCTGAAACCACCCGATGCGACCCAGCGCGTCGTGCACCGTGACATCGCCGTCACCTTCCCGCGGCCCCCTGCTGTAGCTACCGGCCATGACATCCAGATAGCCGTCTCCATTGATATCCGCCATCTCCATACCGGTCATGCTATCCGGCGAGAATGTTCCAATCTCGTGGGCGTTCCACGTATCGTCTATCAGTACGGGTTGTTCAAGCCAGACAAGTCCGCCGGCACCTCTTCCGTTACCGGCGCCAATAATGTCGAGTCTCCCGTCATTGTTTAAATCTGCATATTCGAGATTAAATCCAGCCACCCGCATGCGATTGATACCAATGGCATGTTCACGGAAACTCAGGTTGCCAGTATTTTCAAAGAAGACCAACCGTTCCTCACCTCGAGTTCCAACGATCACGTCAAGGTCGCCGTCACCATCCAAGTCAACCGGCTCGGCGTTCTGCGGCACACTGTAACGCCCCAGCTCAATCTCTGACCAACTCTCACCTTTCAGAGGATCACCGTTCACTCGATAGAGAACCACCGGTGTGGACCGCGCATACTCCGCTGGTCCGATACGCTGCGCACCCTTGTTTGCCGCACTCACCTCTGGTCTACCATCACCATCAAAGTCAGCGAAAAAGACACGAATATACGAGCCGCGCCCCTTGGTAACCGGCAGAATCAGGCGTGGCCACGGCTTCGTCCGCACACCCGCGCCGGGATTCTGAAGATAAATAAGATGTGCAAGCTCAGCCGCCACCACGACATCAAGGTGTCCATCTCCGTTAACATCTGCAATCGCTGCATCCTCGGCCGCAGACGCATCAGCACCCTCCGCAAGAGTGACATTCGTCCAAACATTAGGGTCCGCTGACCCAAATGCGATCCGAACGTAGCCATCTGTGCCCACGTCGAAATTGGGATCTACCGCGGAAGAGTCGTACTCACTGTCCGACTCATGAACCGAAACAATGTCCTCGTATCCGTCATCATCAATATCCGCCATAACCAACCCATCACTTCCACTCAGGTCAATCCCCGCGGTCGACGGCTCGTCAATAATGTGCTCGCGCCAACTGATGTAATCACCATCTTCGGCACGTGCACTCGTGGACACGTCACCCACGGGTGTCTGGGCAGTTACCTGGAACGGCACCAGCATTACGAGGCAGTAAACAACAACGCGTAAGCAATAAGTCATGAGTTCACCAAAAGTTCTTGTGGTCGAATGTTTGGATTATAGCGGCAGCCATTTCGTCAGTCGGCCTGCACCGACTGTAACGGCAGACGACGGACGGTTCCCGAGGGATTCGAGAAATCCGCTCGAATCCCCAATGCTCTAATACGTAATTGTGTCGTCACAACATTCGCCGCTGTTTGAGCTATGCAAATTATTCGTAAACTAGATGCGCTTTGTCGCACTCATGCAACAGTGAACTGCCCCCTCTCGCTTGGCCTGCCGTTATGGTGACACCCATCTGTGCTTCGTGGAAGGTGAGTCTTCTTGTCGTGCTCAATGTGTTCTTGTTTCCCTTCTCTAGCGATGCTCAAGGACCAAGCGCGACGACCCCAGCAGGACTAATCGCACACCCATCACGCGCTAGTATCGCGCCTGTTATTGACGGTGTCATCCTGAATGATCCGGCGTGGACTGAAATAACGCCGGTGGAAGGTTTTGTACAGAACACACCGGATGAAGGACAACCGTCAACGGAACGAACTCAGGTCTATATCGTCTATACAAATGACACCCTTTATTTCGGAGTGGTTTGTCATGTGAAGGATCCCGCCACCATTATTGTGTCTGACAGTCGTCGCGACTCCCAGCTCCGCGATACTGACAGTTTCCAAATCATTGTCGATCCTTTTTTGGACAAACAGAACGGATTTGTTTTTGGTACGAATCCGGCCGGAATCGAATATGACGGGCAAGTAACGAACGAGGGCGGTGGTGGACGCTATGGTGGCGGTGGATTTGTACGCCGGTCTGGCAGTCAACAACAGCGAGGTTCCGGTGGTGGCTTCAACTTGAATTGGGATGGTGTATGGCAAGTAAGAACCACGGTGTCCGAGATCGGTTGGACAGCTGAATTTGCTATTCCCTTTCGAACGCTTCGCTATCCTGCGGGTGTCGTACAGAATTGGGGAATAAATTTCCAACGAAATATTCGAAATCGAAATGAACAGACATACTGGGCACCGCTACCACGACAGTTCGATTTAAACCGATTATCGCTGGCCGGAGAACTTCATGGCCTTGAGGTTCCGCCACAACGCAATCTCAAGTTAATACCGTACTTACTAGGTCAGGCAATCAGTCGTGACAACGGAAAACAAACGTCGATGGGAGATCTCGGCGGAGACCTGAAATACAGCGTAACCCCAAGCCTGACATTAGACCTGACTTACAACACCGATTTCGCGCAGGTGGAAGTCGACGATCAGCAGATTAATCTCGATCGTTTTAACTTATTTTTCCCGGAGAAACGACCCTTTTTCTTGGAAAACGCCGGCCTATTTTCCGTTGGCCAACCGGGCCAAATTGAGATGTTTTTTAGTCGTCGTATTGGCATCAGTGCCAATGGCGAACAAGTTCCTATTGTCGGTGGGGGGCGACTATCTGGAAAGATTGGGAACAACACGAATGTCGGTTTTTTGAATATGCAAACGTCACCAATCGGGGCAAGTGGTGGCACATCCGCAACGAACTTTTTGGTGTCTCGTGTACGGCAAGATTTTGCGAGTCGATCCAACCTTGGTGCTATCTTCGTGAACCGCTCAGCAACTGGAAATGACACCAACTCGAGCGAATTCAATCGAACCTATGCAATCGATGGACAGTTGGGACTTGGGCAAACCGGGACAATCTCTGGTTTTGCTGCGGACACAGATTCTCCTACAAATCACACGGACACACACGCTCTGAGCGTCATAGCGAACTATGCGTCAGAGCGGTACCGCGTCAGCACCGGTATTTCCGAGGTCGGCCCAAACTTTAATCCAGAGGTAGGATTTTATGCCCGGCGGGGATACCGGCGATTAGATAGTCAGGTTCGGACAACATTCAGGCCTGAAAACTCTCGGGGTATCCACGAGGTCGAACCGCACGTGAGTCACTATACGGTAGTTAACTTCCACACTGGCAAGCAGGAAACGCAATACACCCACTTTGACAACCATCTTGAGTGGCGGAATGGAAATCGTTTAAGCACTGGCGTGAACGTAACCCGAGAAGGCGTACTGAAACCGTTCGAGATCTATCCTGGCGTCGATATCCCAATTGGCACCTACGACCATACGGAAGGTATTTTTCGTTTCTATACCAATCGAGGAGCCAGGTTTGGTTTTGAGGTATCTTCAGTTGCGGGCGGTTTTTTCGGTGGTCAAAGAGTACAGATTAGACCGCAGTTCAATATGCGTGTTGGGGAAACGTTCAATGCAGAACTTGGAGTAGACCGTAATGACATCAGCCTCCCCTGGGGTGATTTCGTCACAAATCTTGGCCTATTCCGCGTTAATTATTCGTTTACAACACGAATGTTTCTTCAGGCTCTTTTCCAATACAACGACCGCCGTGACCTATGGTCGTCAAACATTCGCTTCGGTGTCCTCTCAGACGCGAACACCGGATTATTTATTGTCTACAACGACATCCGCCATTTCGATGATCTTGTTGGTCAGAGATTCACACAACTTGACGGTCTAGGTGGGCGTACTCTCACTATCAAATATAGCCATGTATTTGACGTCCTCCGATAGTGGACGTATGCGGAACCTCGGGGTTGGCGCGACCAGCAGGATTTCAGGATTTAAACCTTTGGCCTGATGGAGTGTCTCAGTCATGACACCCCGCGTAGTTATTTCACAACAATGTTTCGCTATTTAAGTTGTTTTGTTTTAATTCATTTTAGCCATCCATCGCCGCCTCTTGAATGACACTCGGTCGAGCCACACGATTAACCAACCGGCTTGAGGGGTGAGGTTTCGGGCCGTCTCTTTGGTGGCTGAAGCACCATTCACAAGCAAAGTATTCGGTTGTTTGTAGGTACTGAACACAAGGTCAGCGAGTGGAAGGCCAAAGAATCCTGCCACATTTAGGTTGCACTGATAATTTGCGTGATGGCCTTGATGAAATCCGTATAACGCACGCCACATGACACCAAATGTTTGACTATTCAGTCTTTTTTCCCAGTGTGTCTCATAGGACTGGTGATGCAGAACATGAATCGCCTCGTATAAAAAGAGGGCAATCGTAATAGAAGTGTACCCACTAATTAAAATGGGTATTTCTGGGAATGAGAATGCCATCGGGGCAAAGAAGGGGGTGAATGCAGCAAACGTTGGTATCAGTGCCCAAGAAGGAAATGTGGCGTACTCGTCCTTCGCCACATTATCGATCGCATAGTTACTACGGACCTTCTTAGTCCGATCATCAAATCCGATCGAAGTGATCTTATGGTGGCGACGGTGACTCATGGTGAAATAGCTAAGGAAGTTGACGGTTTCCAGATGGAGTAGATAGCGGTGGAAGAAGTATTCGCCGAAGCAGATCGCAAAATTACAGACCAGGCATGTCAAGACGATCGTCCAGATTCCCGAGGCGAGATGTTGGTCCCACGTCCATGGGAACCAATACCGGATAAGCGCAAGAACAGCCAACAGTTGAAGGGCAAGGAATGCTGCAAATGATAGGAACGGGCTCGAACGGGTTTGTCGATTCTCGTATGAGAGGTAATTCCAACGCGTAAAGTTCACTCTTCCCTGTCCATTGACTGAGTAATGCCGACATTGTGTGCTACCTGATGTGACGTATGCAGTTCCGTGAGTACAAACGGCACATCTATTATTGGTAACAACGGCACTACTCGCAAAGCGTTACCAATCATGTTGACAATACCCTAATGGGCGCTCAACCATCGCAGTGGCGCACTACAACCATGAAAAACGGCACACAAAACTTAGCAGAACCTCTTAAATGCCAAATGAGTCGCCCCGTGATAACTTTTTCACTAGATTGGCGCGCCCTGCAGGATTCGAACCTGCGGCCTCCTGGTTCGTAGCCAGACGCTCTATCCAGCTGAGCTAAGGGCGCGTTCTGAGGGTAAGTGAAGCGATGATTATACCCTCTTGCGAGGGTGAAGTTTCTACGGATTACCGCTCTTCGCCGATCGCGTGAGTCCGTGACCAACTCTAAATTGCGTGCCGAGCGTAACCGGGAGACGCCCCCGAATCGGAATTTCTCCAGCTAGCGCACGCACGGCCGTCTCTTCTGCCAAACCACGATAATCGTAGGTCAAGAGCACCGAGGGTAACTCAGGAAGCAATGTCGCCGCGTACGGATTGCCGAAGAAAATAACGACCAGTGGTTGGTCGTTCCGTAACGCTTGTTCCGACAATTGCATCAGTAGCGTCACAAGATCACTCACAAGATCCATCCGACCGCTGAACGACGCAGTCCGGACAAATACACCAGCCACAATGGCATCGTACTGAGAAACCGTTTCACGAACCAAGTCGATTTCCGATCGCGACGAACGGTCGGATAATTCAACTGACGTAACATTTTCCCAACGTTTTTCTAGTTCAGGAATCATGACCCGGCTTGGCGCGCCGAGGCCCCACCCTGACGGATAGTCAAGCATCGAGAGATACAACAGCGACTCGTCTCGTCGAATCGGAAGCGGTACTGAATTATCGGAATCTTTGACCAGCGTCATGGACCGCTCGCTGATCTGACGGGCAACCGACTGATGTGCCCGCGTACCAACAAAAAGAGGAAGTGAATCAAGATCAACGTGACTGCGATGGTGCAACCCTAGTCGAGCTTTCGCAGTCAATATGCGGCGAACTGATCGAGTAATAGCTGCCTCAGTTATCCGTCCCTCGGCCACTGCAGTCTTAATACCTTCTAGCGCTAAGACATCGTCTGGCGAGTGCAAAACCACGTCATGGCCAGCAGAAATTGCTTGTCCTGCGGCATCAGCAGGCGACATCATTTCCGTGACTGCTCGCATCTGCATTGAATCGGTAAAAATCACACCATCAAAGCCGAGCTCTTCTCGCAGCAGTGTTTGCACGATCGGCTTACTGAACGTTGTCGGACGCCCTTGTCTCGGATCTAGTGCAGGGAGCTGAATATGCCCCGTCATCACGCCGCTTGCACCAGCAGCAATCGCACGCCGGAAAGGCGGTAATTCAACCATATCGAGACGTGACCGAGAATGTCGAATAACCGGAAGTTCCAGGTGTGAGTCGACCTCCGTGTCCCCATGCCCCGGAAAATGCTTGGCCGTCGCCAGCATTCCGCCGGCCTGCAGACCACGAACATACGCTGCCGCCAACTCACCGACCTTTGTTGGATTCTCTCCAAATGAACGCGTGTTGATCACGGGGTTTCTAGGATTGTTATTCACGTCCACCACTGGAGCAAAGTTCACATGCACCCCGATTGCACGTGACTCAATAGCGGTCACACGTCCCGCCTCAAATGCGAGTGCCGAATCCCCCGCTGCACCAAAAGCCATTGCACGCGGAAAATTTGTGGCACCCGCCATTCGAAAACCAACACCCGTTTCAAAGTCGGCTGTAATCAACAGCGGTATTCGCGACTCGGCCTGTAACCGGTTAAGCACTGACGCCGCCGCAAGGGGTCGCCCAAGAACCGTTCGAGAATAAACATTATTGAGAAGAACATCCGGCACCAGTTGTCGACCACCAAAGACATGGAACCCCCCGACACGCTGCTGCTGAACCAACCCACTTAATTCGTCATAGACATCACTATCACTACTCGTATAAATAGAACGCAGTGACGGTAAAACTAGTTGCCCGATCTTTTCGTCGAGGGGCATTGTTTCCAGTGTCTCATCAATCCAACGCCGAGACTCGTTGTCTAGCTCGTAGAGATCATTTTGCGCCAAAAGGGAGTCGAGTGCAGTCGCCGTAACCAGTAGAAAGGCGACTATGGTTAATCCGAATACAACAAATTGGGATCTCACGCGCACATCTCATCGTATGGCTTTCTAGAACACTGATCAAATTTACTCAGAGTAGTTCTCGCACGCCGCCAGAACTCAAAGTCGTCCGCTCTATATAATTTCATTCCATGAGTCACCTTGCCCATAAGAAGGCGGCGCCGAAGCTAACACGCTGTTTTGTTGTTACTGTCAGTGACACCCGAACCGACGAAACAGACCGCGGCGGAAAAGCAATTGTCGACCTCTTGCGACAGCAAGGGCATGAAGTCTCTGGAAAAACGATCGTTCCAGACGACGCCGACAAGGTGCGTAATGAGATTGAGTCCCATATTGCCCTACCTGAGATAGATGTTGTGATCTCAACAGGCGGAACTGGAATCAGTCGACGAGATGGCACTTACGAAGTCGTCTCCTCGCTTCTTGATAAACAGATCAATGGCTTCGGAGAGCTATTCCGAGCCTTGAGTTACGAGGAAATTGGCCCTGCAGCGATGTTAAGTCGTGCGTGTGCCGGCATCGCTAACGGCACCATCATCATCAGTGTGCCAGGTTCAGAGCATGCCGTCCGACTAGCTATGACCAAACTTATCCTTCCGGAAATCGGACACCTAGTTCGCGAGGCACGTCGATGACCCTGAAGATGCGTCCCATTCGGGACACAATCCCAATGGACGAAGCACTGCGCATTGTCACTGACACTGCCCATCCACTTACTCGCACACACCATGTACCGCTAGAGAAATCAAGCGGTCTTGTTCTTGCGACCGACATCATAGCCGCACAAGATGTTCCGCCATTCGATCGTGCGGCAATGGATGGATACGCTGTACTAGCTAACGATACTTTTTCAGCCAGTCGACAGACACCAAAGTCTTTGCGCTGTATCGAGACCGTGCACACTGGGAACATACCCACAAAACAGGTCGGAACTGGCGAATGCACAGAAATTGCGACTGGGGCACCGATGCCCGAAGGCGCCGATGCCGTTGTGATGGTCGAGGAAACCGAGCGTACGAACAACAGCACGGTCGATATCTTTAAACCCGTTCATCCCAAACAACACATCGGACGGAGAGGTGCCGACATCGCCATTACCCAAAAAGTTCTCGGCCAAGGCGACCTCTTGACACCAAGTCGCCTTGGCGCAATCGCGGCGCTCGGAATTCCTAACGTGGAAGTGTACGACCGGCCACATGTCGCCTTGTTATCGACCGGTAACGAAATCGTCGAACCTGGAAAACCACTAGAACCAGGTCATATTTACGACATCAATCGTTTCACGCTGGGTTCGATAGTCGGCATTCATGGCGGCGTGTCTACGGCATATCCCGTTGCGACTGATTCACTCAAATCGCTCGGCGATGCTGTCGACACAATCTTGAAGAATAAAACTGACATCCTTGTTTTTTCTGGTGGCAGTTCTGTTGGAGAGAAGGACCTGACCCTCGACATTCTGCAAGAAAAAGGCGAGGTGCTGTTTCATGGCATTTCTGTCAAACCGGGAAAGCCGACTGTGTTCGGTCATATCGGGTCGACTCCGGTTTTCGGTATGCCGGGCTACCCGACTTCGTGTCTTTCCAATGCGTACATGCTCTTAGTACCACTCCTTAGAATCATGGCCCATCTTCCGCCATATCAGTCGCGGACTGTCACCGTCCCGACTGCCCAACGACTCGTCTCAACAACCGGACGACATCAGTTTTATACAGTCCGTGTTGTCGATGGTGCAGCTGTTGGTGCGTTTAAAGCGTCTGGAGACATCACAAGCATGTCCCAAGCGGATGGCTATATTGAAATTCCAGCACAAACCGACATTATTGAAAAAGGCGAACCAGTCGACGTCAAATTATTCTAATCGTCGCGTGCCAAACTAACGCTTACCTAGACGGCGTGCCCACTCCAACTCAAGTTCATCGGCCGTGGCTAAATCAAAAATCGGGGCTGTTTTTCTGTACTCCCCCCGAAATTCTGTATGGTCGCGATAGCACACCGACAGGTCTTTCAGACGTCCGTAGACGCACAAATCCACCAATGCAGCAACACCAAGCACCCCGTACGCAATCAAGTCGAGTCCATACCAATAGAAACCAGCGCTAATTAGTGCGCCTGTAATAACGACTGCCAGTCCAAGTTTGGGATCAAAATCCTTCCGGAGATAAAAATCATGGCCTTCACAAACCGGGCAGGTGTCAAGAACCTCATCGACACGAAGGTCATTACTAACAGCTAACGCAATCGCCCGGTCGCAACCACCGCAAATGATGGCTGATGGCGCATCGGAAGCATTAACAGGCAATCGACCTGAACAGTCCGGACAAATAACCGTGATGTTCACAGAGGGACTCGCTGAGAAACGAGTAGGTACTTCGCCAAAACCTCACCAACAATTACAGTAAATAAATCAACATAAAGGATGCCGGTCGCGGATTGCGTCGACTGAATTTTTGCAGTCTCCCAAGTCAAATATGCGAGTACAGCCGGACCAAGCAATCCAAACAGCACCCGTTGCCAGAGAAAAATCCCCTCAATTGACAATGCATAGCGGCCAAACCCGACACCACCAGGCGATTCCCAACTCGAAAGAGCAACCGCAACAACCACCCCCACGACAACAATACGAACGATCGTGGAACCGATGTGAAATTTAACCATTCCCTGAAGCAGTGAAACATTCATGGAAGGTAACACCAGATACCAGTGACCGAGAATCATCGCTGTGCAACTCCCACCTAATAGCGCAGAAGACGACAGGAAACTCATCGCTGTTAATGCAGGTGAAGAACCGATTTCAACCGCCGACCAAGAAATCGCCTGAACAACGATCGCAGTAGCACCAGAAACAGCCGTAACCCAAAGCAACGTGCTTCTGAATGCTGCTAATACACGTCCAACCGTTGCCCAGTAGACCAACAATGCGCCTGTGGCAACGACCAGTGCCGCCAAGCCTAATGAGGAAGTTTCTCCGCCATTGGCAAACTCTGGCCGAAACGCTAACGCGATAAGCAACAGTACAGCACCGAGTCCAGCATTGAACCTGAAAAACTGGACGCCAGCTTCGCGCTTGACCAAAAGCAAGGTTGCCGCGATGCCGAGGCCAAGGTGCGCAAGAAAAAGAAATAAAACAGAAGACATTACTCGGAAATGTAGAACAACGACCTAACGACAGCACTGGTATAGGACCGGAAAACATGATGCGCAGTCATATCTCCCGGATCCCTCTAAACACTTATCCTAGTCTCTGATTAACTGCGCCCCAATTGACCACATTAAACCAAGCTGCCATATAGTCTGGTCTACGATTCTGGTACCTCAAGTAGTACGCATGCTCCCACACATCGAGGCCAAGAATCGCACTTTTGCCATCCATAATTGGTGAATCTTGGTTGGGTGAGCTCTCAATGCTAAGGGTTCCACCATTATTAATCAGCCAAACCCAACCACTTCCAAATCGGGCCGCTCCCGCAGCTGAAAATTTTTCTTTAAATGTGTCAAATGTCCCGAATGCCGCATCAATAGCATTAGCAACATTGCCACTCGGGGCCCCACCGCCATTGGCTCCCATCACTTGCCAAAACATGGTGTGGTTTGAGTGCCCACCACCATTATTTCGAACCGCCCCACGAATATTGTCTGGAATGCTCGCCAGGTCAGCGATTAAGTCGTCGACTGACTTACTAGCAAGATCCGGATACCCCTCAAGAGCTCCGTTAAGTTTAGTAATGTAGGTCTGGTGATGTTTTGTGTGATGAATTTCCATCGTTTGTGCATCGATGTGTGGCTCGAGCGCATCGTAGTCGTACGGCAGAGCTGGTAATTCATAGGCCATGCATTAATCTCCTTCGAGCTGCACTCGCAACCCGCGCTTTCACACCCGCGACAAATCCATATCGCAAGTCAGGTAGTCTAAACTCAGCCACCGAGTTTAGTGGATCTCCAACATCCGGTCGAGAGCAACCCGGGTCCACCTCTTTTCATCCTCTGGAACAACAATCTGATTATGTACGGTTCCTGCAACGAGAGATTCAAGTATCCAGAGAAGATGATTCGGTGAAACACGGAACATCGTTGAACACAGGCAACCCATAGGGTCAAGCGTCATAATGTTACGGTCTGGGCCAAGTGCTTTTGCTAGACGATTCACCAGGTGCAACTCGGTCCCAATGGCCCACGTCGAACCGATTTCGCTATTAGCAACCTGCTTAATAATATGCTCGGTGGAACCACTTTCATCGGCAGCCTGTACGACATCCCAGGTGCATTCAGGGTGCACAATGACACGTGCATCTGGGTGTTTATGACGCAGGTGCTGAACTTGAGAAACCGTAAACTTCGTATGAACCGAACAGTGCCCTTTCCAGAGCACAATACGAGCCCGGCGGAGGTTTTCCAGCGAAATACCGCCATCAGCAAGTTCGGGATCCCACACCACCATTTCATCAAGCGGCACGCCCATCTTGTATGCCGTATTACGGCCAAGGTGCTGATCAGGAAGAAATAGGATTTTCTCTCCACGCTCCCATGCCCATCGCAACGTCGCTTCTGCGTTGCTTGACGTACAAACAACCCCGCCACGCTCACCACAAAAGGATTTAATCGACGCTGCCGAATTGATATAAGTCACCGGCACCAAGTCGTTCACGCCTAGTGCAGCAAGCTCGTCCCAACAAAGCTCCAGCTGGTCAGCTGCCGCCATATCAGCCATAGAACAACCGGCTGCCAGGTCTGGCAATATGACCTGCTGATGTGACGCACTAAGAACGTCCGCACTTTCTGCCATAAAGTGAACGCCACAGAACACAATGTAGTCAGCATCGCCACATCCGGCCGCCTCGCGGGCCAACTTAAACGAATCGCCGGTGCGATCAGCGAATGCAATGACTTCATCGCGCTGATAGTGGTGTCCAAGAATTAGTAGCTGACGACCAAGCAAATCACGGGCCTGCTTAATTCGGCCAGCCATCTCCTCATCGTCCAAACCAAGGTATTGGTCTGGTAACGGTTGCCGTGACGAAATTTGATCCGCCTCAACCTTGTTCAACAGTTCAACGTCCATACACCGTTCCCTGATTGACCAAAAACCAACACCTTGTGAAATTTTTCTCAAGCCAGCTATGAGAAAAAGAGCCAAACCAGTTGGTTTGAGTACTGTGTTTATTCTATTTATCGATTCGCCGGCTCAAAGCAACCGCTTGTGAAATTTTTCTCAAGGCCTGCACATTAAAAATGCCAGACCCAACGTTCAAATCTGACAGCATTTCAATCGTAACACGGTAAGCGATGAAAACCAGCGCTTTGAAAAACTTCTTAGCTAAGCAGGATGGGAAATAACGTTATAAAACGTATCTCGCTCCACAGGATCTCGACCGGCTTCACGAATCAAGACAGCAATCTGCTCTGGAGTCATTGCTTCAGGAGTCGGCGCACCTGCCATGTGATAAATCCGCTCTTCCTGAACAGTTCCGTCAAGATCGTCAACTCCAAACCACAAAGAAGTTTGCGCTACCTCGACACCAGTTGCGATCCAAAATGCCTTCACATGCGGCACATTATCGAGCATGAGACGAGCTACAGCATGAACACGCAGGGTCTCCGCAGCCGTCGGCGCTGGCAACTTCCGCATTTGATTGTTGTCCGGATGGAACGCCAATGGAATAAACGCCTGAAATCCGCCTGTTTCATCCTGAAGAGCACGTGTACGAAGCATGTGGTCAACGCGCTCTTCTAAAGTCTCAATGTGCCCGTACAACATCGTGACATTTGAAGGCATCCCAAGGCCGTGTGCAATTCGATGAATCTGTAAATAGCGGTCTGCATCCGCTTTGTCATGACAAATCTTACGGCGAACACGCTCAGAAAATATTTCTGCTCCCCCACCTGGCAAAGAGTCGAGCCCCGCATCCATCAACTCACGTAGGATCTGCTCATCACTCTTTCCGTACAATTCAGAAAAGAATGCAATTTCAATCGCAGTAAAACACTTCAAGTGAATACCAGGTTTTATCCGCTTCAAGCCGCGCAGCAATTCCAGGTAGTAATCCCACGGCAAGTCTGGATGCAAACCGTTTACAATGTGCACTTCGGTCAGTGTTTGCTCTTTGCGCTCACGCAACTTGTCCCAAGCTTGCTCAAGACTCATCGTGTAAGCGCCATCATCACCTGGCTGCAACCTCGCAAAAGCACAGAACAAGCAACTGGCCACGCAAACATTCGTCGCCTCTAGACGAAGATTATGATTAAAAAATGCCTGTGCACCATGTCGATATTCACGGGCACGATTAGCTAACCATCCAACCGCTAGCAAATCTGGACAATCGAATAGACGTACACCATCCTCCAAATTAAGACGGATGCCAGCGTCTAACTTGTCCGTAATGGCCCGAAGCCCACTCGTAGAGAGACGAGCGTACATTGATAAATTATTGGAAAATCAATAGACGATTAAAAAGTATTTACTACTCACCAACGCCCCAGACCTGAAGACGGAGTGTACGGGCACGGGGACCATCTAATTCCCCCATCAGGATACGTTGCCATTGACCGAGCACAATCTCACCATCGCTCACTTGCAGTGTAAGACTATGTCCCAGCAACAAAGCCCGAATATGTGAGTCAGCATTCATACGGTCACAGTCCGAGTGATCTGGGTCGTTATGCTTCCATTCCCCATCACGGTCGACCATCTGCTCAAGAAAGCGTTTTATATCTGACGTTAGTGCTGACTGAAACTCATTAAGGAAAATCGTACACGTAGTGTGCAAAGACCAAAGACTCACCATGCCTTCACGTATATCCAGTTTTTTGACAAATGCCATGACTCGGTCGGTCAGATCCACGACCTCTACTCGCTGATCGGTCGATATGATTATCGTCTCTCCGTGAATCATCAACCCGCCAGCACTGGCAGTAGTTACTTCGGATACAGGCCTCTCACGCACAGTGACGGTCGAGCTCTTGCTCATACAATCCTCTCATTGTGGAAATGGCAGGTTGAAACCCCGCCTGGCCTTAGGGCCAAGATCGTATCCTATGTCATCGTCATCAAGCCACGCAACCGTAAACAGGCCAACGTTTCAAACCTACCTTAGAAACCGAATAAAAAGAACCTTCAAACCTGTTTTCCTATTCTAGGCCTGAGTCAAAAGTCTACTGATATACTCAGGTAGCAACTCGAGTCCGATGTTAGTTGGAAGTGGGTGTAAATCCCACACGGTCCCGCCACTGTAATCGGTAAGTAGGACGGCGCTTGGCACCAAAAGGGTGTCCGCCACTGTGCTGTAAAGCATGGGAAGGCGTCGTTGTCCTGCCGTGACCCGTAAGTCAGGAGACCAGTTATCGGGCGTCCTCGTTACTCGTCGGCCAAAGTATTTATCGACGAGTGATTACGGTGCGTGGTCACGCCGGAGGGAGAAATAAATGACCGTAGGTAAAAGCGATGCGCTTCTTTGCGCTAACGCTGTTTCGTACGCTTATCAGTCAATTCCGGTCATAAGTGACGTCACGGTTACTGCCAAATCAGGAGATTGCATCGGTCTCCTAGGACCGAATGGATCGGGGAAGACAACCCTTCTTCACCTCCTCGCAGGCCTGATAGCTCCAGTCAGCGGTAGCGTCGAACTGAATGGAATCAAACTGGACCAGCTTGGACGTCGCGCCATAGCACGTCAACTGGCGCTCGTTCCACAAGAAACAGCTCTCGTGTTTGATTACTCTGTGAGTGAAGTCGCGCTCATGGGGCGTTACTCACACCTTGATACCTTTGCAAATGAAACCCAAGAAGACCTGGATATTATTGAACAATGCCTGCTGGTAACCGGCACCTTAGACCTTGCTAACAGGCTTTTCTCAACCCTAAGCGGAGGCGAAAAACAGCGTGTTGTGATCGCTAGCGCTCTAGCTCAACTCATGCCGTCGAGCGCAAACTCAATCGCGGCCACCGATCCTGTATTGCTTCTTGATGAACCGACAACCTCTCTCGATCTTCGTTACCAACTTTTAATCGCGGAGGTACTGCAAAAGCTCCGCGGACAACAAACTGTCACATTAGTTCTCTCAACACACGACCTGAATTTCGCCGCTGGCCTTTGTGACCAACTCATACTGCTACGCGAAGGAAAGATCATCGCATCCGGACCCACCGAAAGCGTGCTGACAGCCGAACATGTCCGCGAACTCTACGGCATTGACGCTGACGTCACGAATCACCAAAAAACAGGACGCCTTTTAGTTGTACCAATAAAAGAAGCGTAGCGGCGATACTTCATGCCAACAGGTCTAAATCATCCGAAAGCAGCATTTAGTTACCGCAGCTACAGCACACTAATAGCCCTCGGGTTGGCCGCGGTGAGTATTTGCGCCATTGGACCAATCATAGGACCGACTCCAATCAACTGGCGAGCGGTATTCGATCGAACCATACCGTTCGCCGAAAACGTCGATGCCCAAATTTTTTTTATTGCACGATTACCACGATCAATTGCAGGCGCCTTAGTTGGAGCAGCTCTGGCATCAGCGGGTGTTGTGCTTCAAGCTCTATTTCGCAACCCTCTTGCAACACCATTCACTCTTGGCGTGTCATCTGGTGCATCACTTGGCGCACTCCTCGTCGTCATCATCGGCGCCCCACTAGCTATCTCCGGGCTTCCGGCAGTCCCATTGGCCAGTTTTGCCGGAGCAGTTGGTGCCATTAGTATCGTTTATGTGCTCGCGCGGTCGCGTCGCCAAGGACTCTCAACGTCAATACTGCTCTTGTCTGGTGTGACCTTAAATTCTCTTTTCTCTGCCATCATCATGTTTGTTCAATACCTTGCCGACTACACGGAAAGTTTTCAAGCCGTGAGATATTTAATGGGCAATCTCGACGTGAGTAGCTACACACCTATTGTCTGGGCTCTGCCGCTACTGATTGTCGCTGGTATCGGTTTTTCATGGCTACCGCGCGCTCTCAATTTGCTAACCCTTGGTTCAACAGGTGCGGCTGCCCGAGGAGTCAATGTATTACAGACACAGCGCATTGCTTTCCTAAGCGCCTCTCTTGCGACTGGTGCAGCCGTCTCGCTCGGAGGACCCATCGGGTTTGTCGGCATAATCGTCCCCCATATAGTCCGCCTGCTTCTCGGATCGGATCACCGCCTGGTACTTCCAGCATCAGCTTTCGCTGGAGCAGCATTTCTCGTGACGTGTGACGTGGCAGCACGAACACTGATGTCACCGCTTGAACTGCCGGTTGGCGTGATTACTGCTATTCTCGGCGGACCATTCTTCTTATGGCTTTTGGTGCGATCTAAATGAACATCGCCGACGGAAACAAATTGCTCAGGTGCCATTCAAGGTGGTTCTTTCTTGCGATCACATTTTTTCTCTGGACAGCAGCATCCCACTTGGGTGCACAGGGCGACATTTCCAAGCGAATCGTTTCGATTGTACCGGCGGTAACAGAAATGCTCTTTGAAATTGGTGCCGGTGAACAGGTTGTTGGTATCAGCAGCTTCGCCAGCTACCCCAATGATGTTAAATCACTCCCGCGAGTTGGAGCATTACTTGACCCAAATATCGAACGCATCCTCTCGCTAAAGCCAGACTTGGTTGTACTGCACAACAGCCAAACTGATGCGATCGAACAAATGAGACGTGGGGGTATAGAAGTCTTTCTCTACCGACACGGTGGCATATCTGACGCAACCGAAATGGTCCGTCGCCTAGGACGACGAACGGGGCGAACAATTAAAGCCATGATGGTTGCAAAACAGGTCGAAGTAAAACTGCAGTCAATTAGAACACGCGTGTCGAAGTATCCAAAACCCAAGGTTCTGCTTGTCTTAGGACGTGAACCAGACACTATTCGAAATGTATACGCGAGCGGTGGAATTGGTTTTCTTAACGATATGGTTACGGCTGCAGGAGGCATAAATGTCTTCGCTCACATCCAAAATGAAGCAGTGCGACCTACTGCGGAAGGCGTACTGGCTGCATCACCTGACGTAATTATTGAAATTCGTGCTGAAGGGCTATTATCACCGACCACGACATCGAACCAACCAAACGTTTGGGATGCCTTGTCTGCGATTCCAGCGGTTCAAAAAGACCGTGTGTATTTTTTAACTGGAAGTGATTTAGTCGTACCTGGCCCACGAGTAGCAAAAGCGACCGAACGCCTAGCCAGAACCCTCCATCCCTCTGCTTTCAAATAGCACTAAAGCATCATGCATCGTCATTCTCGGAAACAGCATAGGGACTTGGAGTTTTCCTAACAACAATTGTCAGTCCGAACAGAATAATGATCGCCGAAGAAACAAGCGCAAGATATCCACCTCCTGCCATTAAAGTCGCTGGTATTTCAATTTCCGCTTGTTCCCCTTGCACAATCGCAACGGCCTGCTCCTGCGCCCATATTTGATCGACAGCAGCCCGCTGCATCCACTGCTCACTTAGAAGGACAATCGCAAATGCCGCCAACCCAACGACTAACAATGGATGTCGAGAATTCTTACGCGTAATAACACTCAGTGAAGCAAGCACGACTGCAACAATCGCAAGTGCTAACACCCAAAATCCTGAAATACTTGGAATGCCCCCAAGAGCGTTGTCACCAATTAGTATCCAAGGCATAAAGGCGCTACCTGCCAGAAGAAAGCCAGCACAAATAGGCAGATAATATGCCCGCATGCTGTGGCGCAGCATGTGATTTAAAGAGTTATTTCCCATATATTTACAACGACTTATTCTTTACTGGCTGCCGCTTTCTAGTCACACTCAAACGTTTTCGATCACTGGACACTCGATCCGGAACAGGAGGTAACGCGCGAGGATTAAGTCTTTCAAGATCTTCAAGAATATCTGATGCCCAACCAAAGATATTTCTTCCTGCGACGACACGACGCATCGCATGCATACGGCGACGCCGCTCGTCACGAGACATCTCGATGCCTTGCTCAATTACAACTGAAAAACCTTCTACGTCATACGGGTTAATGATGGAAGCGTCATGCAATTGCTGCGCCGCCCCTGCCATTTCACTTAATATCAGCACCCCGTCGTCATCCTCACGAGCGGCGACGAATTCCTTTGCAACAAGGTTCATCCCGTCATGTAATGAACTCACAATACAAAAATTAGCGAGTCGGTAAAGTGCAACAAGCCGCCTAATTCTCAGAGCGGATTTCCGATAACGAATCAGGTCCCTCCCCAATCCATATTTTTTATTAATCTCATTAACCTTGCGATCGATCGCCTCTGCAACATCTACGTAACTCGGCAACCTTGACCGTGAAGGCACACCAATCTGAACAAAAGTAATCTTGTCGCGAAGGTCGGGCCGACGTTGTATTAGGAGATCTAATGCTTCGAGTCGTTCTAATACCCCCTTGGTGTAATCCAATCGATCAACGCCAATCCCAACAATTGGAGTATCGAGGTTGAGTTCGTGCCGAAGCTTACTTATCTCAACATCTAAATCAGGGTCGTGTGATATACGTTGTATCCGATCATAATCAACGCCTATAGGTACCGCCTTAACAGCGACGATCCGATTACCAATTCGGACTGTGTTTCGTGTTGTCTCTAGGGAAAGTTCTTCCCGCGCCGCTACAAGAAAATTTCTGCGATCTCGGTCAAGCTGAAATGCGATAAGGTCATTACCGAGAAGTCCAGAAATAAGATCCCGACGCCATGGACACATACGCAACCTATCTGGACTGGGCCACGGTATATGCCAAAAAAGCGCGGTTTTAAGACCTGGCTGTAACTTCCTCACATTGGCTGCCACTAGCGCCAAGTGATAATCCTGAATAAAAACCGGCGCTGATAAATCGGGAAGTTCAGTTTCAATAACCTCTGCAAATCGCTTATTGACAAGCTGGTAACTTTCCCAGTCATGCGTACGGAAGACTGGACGGACATGCGCCTCATGACAAAGCGGCCAGAGACCTTCGTTTGCAAAACCATCGTAGTAACTAACCGATTCTTTATCGGTTAGCCACAAACGACGCAATGTATAGCTCGGCCTGTCTGGCGGAACTAACACACGATCGTCTGCATCAACAACATCACGGTCAGCATCGCCAGCACCATGTGCAATCCAAACTCCACCGCGTTCCCGCATAAGTGCATCGAGGGCAACTGCGACACCGCCAGTTGTAGGCGACCACTGGACTTTATTTTCTTGGTCGTACGTATGCTGGTACGGCTCTCGGTTAGAAACGACAACCAATGGTCGTCGAGGTCTATCGGTCTCGACTGATGGAATTGAAGGCATCACTGAGGTCACAACCGAACGACTGTGCCCCGCAAGACAACACCTGCAGTGTTGGGAGAATGTCAGTTGGTGTCAAAACTACACATCAAAAGACAACCCACAACCACACTCGCTCTTGGCATTTGGATTACGAAATATCAAAGACTGTCCTAACATCTCTGCGTCGCAATCTAAAACAGTTCCTTGTAAATATTGATAACTCTTTTTATCAACAAAAATTTTCATATCGTTACCAACATCGAACACTTCATCGTCTGGGCGTGCAGCAGTCTCCCACTTGAACACATAGCTAAACCCAGAACAGCCACCTGCTTTAACCCCAACGCGTAAACCACTACCAACCACACCTTCGGTTGCCATCGCATCGCGGATCCGCTTTGCAGCGGCGTCGGTAACTTCAATCATCGTTTCTACAGTCAGTGTACCCCATCGGGCGGGAAATCTGCTTCGAGCGACTATTGAGACGTGTAGGGAGACATCTCTCGCAATCGATTCACTAAACTGACCATCTTGCCAATAACGTAGTCCACCTGTGCTTCAGAAGTGGAACGCCCTAATCCAAAACGAATTGACGCGCGGGCGAGTTCCTCCGATACACCAATAGCCTGTAATACATGTGAAGGCTTGGGCTGGGCAGATGCGCATGCTGCGCCGGATGACACTGCTATGTCATCCAATCCTAGCAGCAAGGACTCACCCTCAAGACGGTCAAAGCTTACATTGAGGCTGTGAGGCAGTCGGTATTCCATAGATCCATTAACTGTGACACCAGATAAACTTCCAGTTAGACCCTTTAAAAGACGGTCTCGCAAGTGAGAAACTCGACCTGATTCACTGGTCATTTCCTGCCGACAAATTTCTGCGGCAGCACCAAAGCCCACGGCACCCGGCACATTAAGTGTGCCCGGGCGCAATCCTTTTTCATGACCACCACCATCAAACAGTGCCTTTAATTTCGGTCGTGGTCGGCGGCGACGTATATAAAGCGCACCGACCCCTTTTGGGCCGTACATCTTATGCGCCGTTATTGACATTAGATCTACACCAAGCGACGCAATATCAATTGGCACCTTGCCGACGGCTTGCGCGGCGTCACTATGAAGAACGATTCCACGAGCAGCTGTGATTCTTGCCAGTTCACAAAGCGGCTGAAGGACACCAATTTCATTATTTGCCATCATTACAGACACAAACCGTGTGTCCTCTCTAAGCGCTGCCTGAAATGCATCAAGGTCGATCACTCCATCATTCCGTGGCGCGACGTATGTAACTTCGATCCCTTCACGCTCAAGCTCACGACATGGATCTAACACGGCCTCATGTTCAGTCGACATCGTCACTAAGTGCAACGGGCGTTCTTGGCTCCCTCTTACAAAACCTTTAATAGCTAGATTATTTGATTCGGTCGCACCACTCGTAAAGTAGATCTCACGAGGATCCGCACCAATAAGTTCGGCGACCTGACGTCTGGCTTCCGCAACAGCGTCACGCGCTTTCCAACCAAAGGAATGATGTCGACTCGAAGCGTTGCCAAAGTCCTCACTAAAAAACGGCAACATTCGAGCCAATACGCGGCTGTCGGTTGGCGTTGTCGCATGATGATCCATGTATATGGCAGAGGTACTTTTCATCATCGGATCGTGTCCTGAAAACTAAGAGGTTGAGCTCAGCGGGCACGACGACCCGGCACGTTATCGGTTGGTGTTGCTTACAGGGGTAATTACCGTTTCGGAAGACCGCCTGACCATAGAGAGAGGTAATGGTTCCCGATCATTATCTATTCCTGAACTTTTTGGTTCCTCAGAAACGAGTTCATCTACGGTAAAAGACGAAAGAGATTGCAAAATCAGATCTTTAAGGCGCCAAAGGGGGTCACGCACATTACACTTAGCATATTGGTCACACGATTCATCTTCATCAGAGCACGCAGTTACTAGAAATGGTCCGTCTATCGCCTGGATGATGTCGGCAACGGAAATCTGATGCGCCGAGCGAGCTAAGTAATACCCCCCACGTGTCCCGTGGTGCGACGCAATAACACCCATCTTTGCCAACCGTTGCAGTACCTTCGCCATCAACTCGGGCGGGATGTCATATTTATTGGCGATCTCACGTGCACTGGACGATTCACCGGATGGTCGGGATGCAAGATCCTTAAGGGCGATAAGAGCGTAGTCAGCCTTCTTCGAAAAACGCAGCATTAGTAGGCACCGTCAGAAACGTATAGCGCGGCCACTATTGTATTCCTCTATCAAACATCGGACAAAACAACCTTTTAGGTCGGCCCAAACCTTTCTGTGTGAAAGGTTCACCTCTATACCTAAACATCCTTGACCCTCAGTACTTTGGCATTGACGGATCAACAATATCAATCCAGCGAAGGATACCGCCACTGAGATTCTTCGCTTTTTTGAAACCAGCGTTACGCAAAATTTTCAGTGCTTTCGCACTACGAACACCCGACTTACAGTGAACCACCATATCTTCATGACCGCCAAGCTCATTAATTCTGTTCGGAAGTTCCCCAAGCGGTATCAACACTGCACCTGGTATGGAACAAATCTGATGCTCCTGTGGCTCACGAACGTCCAATACGAAAACACCTTCATTGTTATCAATAAAGACTTTTAGTTCCTCAACTGTCACGTTATCGCCAGACGAAGGGTCGTCTAAAACCTGAGTGTCAGGGGTGACACCGCAAAACTGCTCGTAATCAATCAATTGAGTTACTGTCGGACTATCACCACAAACCGGACAATCCGGATCGCGACGCAACTTCAGTTCGCGAAACTTCATCCGAAGCGCGTCGTAAATCATGAAACGATTGATGAGCGGCTCGCCGACACCAATAATTAATTTGACTGTTTCAGTGGCCTGAATAGTACCGATGACGCCTGGCAAAATTCCCAACACTCCACCCTCAGCACAACTCGGCACCAACCCTGGCGGCGGAGGTTCAGGATATAAGCAGCGGTAACACGGTCCCTGCTTGGTTGCAAAAACGGATACCTGACCTTCAAATCGAAAGATACTACCGAACACATTCGGTTTACGCAGTAACACGCACGCATCGTTCACCAAATATCGGGTCGGGAAATTATCTGTACCATCGACAACGATGTCGTAGTCACCGAGCACATCAAATGCATTAGACGACGAGAGTGCCGTCTCGTGCATATCGATCGTAACCTCAGGGTTGATCGCAACAAGCTTGTCTCGAGCAGACTCAAGCTTAGACCGACCTACGTCTGGTGTCCCATGAATAACTTGTCTCTGGAGGTTGCTGTAGTCGACAACATCAAAATCAACTATACCAAGTCGCCCAACACCGGCAGCTGCCAAATACATTGCCACAGGAGACCCGAGACCTCCAACCCCAATACAGAGCACACTTGCAGCCTTTAGCTTCAGCTGTCCATCCATGCCGACTTCCGGCATAATCAAATGTCGGCTGTAACGTTCGACCTCTTGATTGCTAAGTGATACAGAAGATTCTGTCGTCACAAACATCCCCCACCTGCAACCGAAGGAACGATGCTCACCGTATCCTCCGCTGTCACTGATGTCTTTTCCTTATCGAGATATCGAATATCATCGTCGTTAAGATAAATATTCACGAAACTCCTGAGCTTGCCGTCTTCATGGTAAAGATGCTTTCGTAATTCCGTGTATTGGTCGGTCATATTGGCAAGAAGCTCTCCCACCGTAGAACCTTCCGCTTCAACCGTATCTTGATTATCTGTATAGACGCGCAGTGGCGTCGGAATGAGTATCTGGATTGCCATATCTCTCGCCTAACCTATTCTGTCCCTTTATTTCAAAGCCTTATGCCACAGCAACCGTTTGTTCGTCAAAGGCTGATCGATCTTCACGCAAGCGCCATGAAGTCATCGTGCCTGGTTTACCATCCTGCACAGCCAAGATGACATACAAAAACGTCGGCCAGGCCTGTTCAAGATCATTCTGTGACGGACGTGCTGGATGGTCAGGGTGCGAATGGTAAAACCCCATCAGCTTCCCTCCCATCTCAGTAGCTCGTTTTTCAGCCACTTGGTACTCAACCGGCCCAACCAAAAAGTGCCGACGGGCCTCTTCCCCCATTAGATTCGGAAGGCGCATAGCCTCAACGACAGAACCGTCACGACCTATTAACGCGCCACAGCACTCCTCAGGGTACGATTCTCGGCCATGCCGCCGAATATCCATGTCCGCCTCGGACTGCAACATAAGCATCAGTAGTCCGCACCTTCACTCTGCAACAGTTTGAAATCCCTTTTCACGCCATGCAAGGGTACCGCCGTCGATGCTACGCACATTCCGGTATCCAAGTGACTTAAGAAAAAGCAGGCCAGTCAGAGACGCATTTCCGCGCTGACAAACGCTCAGTATCGGCGCATCAAAATCCTCAGGCAATCCCTGATGGTTTTCTTGGATCTCCGCAAGTGGCATGCTGATGGCATCGGGTAAATGAGCTTCCGCAAACTGATCCCGCGGTCTCACATCCACAACAAAAAGCTTGCCAGTATTTAATTCAGTATGCGCCGAATCGACATCAACCGTGAGCTCTGCATTTCCGCGAACATTCTCAACCATACTGTCGAGGAGAGGATTCTTCGGAGTAGCTTTCTTAACTTCTGCGGCAACCAAGCCCGGAAGGTGTTTGACAACCGATGATGCGTATTTGAAAGCACTGTCACAAAAAATCACGACCACTACATTGCCTGGTTCGTCCGGTACAAGTTTGAAAGCACCAGCCAGCGCCATCGCAGAACTTGGCCCGGCAATCAAACTTTCCTCCCTATTCAGTCGAAGACAGAGGTCAAATGCCTCCTGATTCGTTACCTCAGTAAGGCCGTCGTACTCGTCTGGGAAAAACAACTTCGTCTGTTGTAATTGCCGGATACTACGGACGCCAGGAATATCGTGGCCTTCTTGTGGGTGGGTGCCAAGTATATGAACACTCTCAGACTGCTCCTTAAGAAAACGTCCTGTTCCAGTAATCGTGCCGCAGGTACCAAGACCACAAACAAAATGAGTGACTTTCCCCTGAGTCTGACGCCATATCTCAGGCCCTGTGGTCTTATAATGTGCCTCAGGATTCGCTTCATTAGCATACTGGTTCAGCATTAAATAGCCTGGCCGTTCACTGATCTCAGTTGCCTTCGCAATGGCCCCCTCCGGGGCTCCCGGTGCAGGACAGAGCGTATCCTCAAGCTCCAGAACATCAGCACCAAAAAATCTCAGCATCGTACGTTTCTCTAGAGGCACCTCGCTTGAAAGAGGTGTCGTCAGCGAATACCCTTTCGCATTCGCAATCATGGCGAGAGCCATCCCAGTATTCCCTGATGTGGGCTCGACTAATTTCTGAGCCTCCTGCACGGTATGACGTGCTTCACCGTCGGCAATCAGATTCGCCGCAACACGATCTTTAACCGCGCCAAACGGGTTATACCACTCAAGTTTTCCGTAAACCTGCGTATGCTGAAACGGTGTAACGCGGTTGAGGCGTACCAATGGCGTCGGATTCTCCGGTCCAGACAGCATCCCGAGAATCGAGTCGTAGACGCGCAGCACGTTGTCATCCATCGCTCTCAATCCTATCCTATTCTTCGCTGCCAGCTGATCTCATTAGAAACTCGAACGCGCTCCTCCGCATGCTACGATCGGTCTCCGGAAAACAGTGCCTGACTGTCCAGTGGAAAAAATCTCTTTTCCCCACTTCACAAATCAAATACTCGAAAGATAATTGACCTCAGTCGCGACAGGATATTCACCACTTCTGATGACCGACCGGTATTCCTTTGACCTTGTGCTTCTCGGCTTTGGCGCGGTCGCCCAAGCCTTCGTCAAACTACTAATGCAACGCTCGCCTGCGCTCGGTTTTCAGTGGCGTGTCGTCGGAGTCGCAACAGGACGACATCATTGCGCCGTATCCACGGAAGGCATCGACTGTAAAGTCCTTGTCAATCTGGGAACGACCGGGGAATTGCTTGACATGTGCCACGACTCGACTATGGGGCCACAACCGGCTAGCGCTTTAGAGGTTCTCAAACAATTATCGGAGTTATACCCGAAACGCTCAAAAGAGAATCGAATGGTCGTTGTTGAAAACACACCTTTCAGTCTCGACAAAGGGCAACCTGGTGTCGACCACGTGCGAACTGCGCTCACAATGCCTGCTGATGTAATTACGGCAAACAAGGGGCCCGCTGCCTTCGCCTATCGTGAACTCTCTGACCTTGCAACCTCTCGGGGCTCAATGTTTAAATTTGAAGGGGCGGTACTAGACGGACTTCCGGTCTTCAGTCTCATCCAAGAAACGCTCCCAGGTGTGCGAGTGGAGCGCGTCCGGGGTGTCGTCAATACCACAACGAATTATCTCTTGACGGCAATGGAACGAGGCCAAACCCTGTCAAAAGCTGTAATCGACATGCAAGAAACTGGAATTACCGAATCCGATCCTGAAATAGATATTGAAGGGTGGGATGCCGCTGCAAAAGTCTCCATTCTTGCCAACGTGCTTTTTGACGCCAACATCAACCCACATGAGGTTAAACGAAAAAGCCTTCGAACGGTCGATGAAACAGACGTCCGCAGGGCGCATCAAGATGGCCGCGCCGTTAAGCTTATCGCTGAAGCTAAGCGCCACAGTACTGGGGGCGTTGCCACAGTCGCCCCGCGTCTTCTGGAGCCTAGTGACCCGCTCGCGAGATTATCGGGGACAGCAAAGGGTCTCGTAATAGACACAGACATACTTGGGCCACTGATGATCAGTAAAACAAACTCTGGAGTCAATCACACAGCATACGCCCTGATGGCTGATCTCTTATCCATCCATCGCCTTAGAACACTCAACGTCACGTGAAAGAAGTCAACTGATGAACACTACACAGACATCCAGTACACCAAGCGCACTCGACGGTATTACCGTTCTAGATCTCACGCGAGTGCTGTCCGGTCCATATTGCACGATGATGCTGGCCGACATGGGCGCTCGCGTCATTAAAGTCGAACAACCCGGAAAAGGTGATGACACCCGTGGGTGGGGCCCACCGTTCCAAAATGGAGAGAGCGCCTATTTCCTGAGTATCAATCGTAATAAAGAAAGCGTTACGTTAAATCTAAAGCACCCTGAAGGACGGCGGGTACTTGACGCGTTAATCGAACGGTCTGATGTGCTCGTAGAAAACTTTCGACCTGGAACACTAGACAAAATGGGATTGGGATACACGGCACTGTCAAAACAGCGACCCGATCTTGTTTATTGCTCCATCTCTGGTTTCGGACAAACCGGGCCGAGACGACGTGAACCGGGGTACGACGCCGTGATGCAGGGTGAAGGCGGTCTTATGAGTATCACCGGCTCAAACGACGGTCCTAGCTATCGCCTGGGCGTCGCAATCGCCGACATTGTCTCCGGCATGTTCTCCGCTTACGGCATCGCAGTCGCCTTACTTGCTCGTCATCGAACAGGACGCGGACAGTTTGTTGATGTCGGCATGCTGGATGCTGTGGCGGCACTTCTGACCTATCAGGCGGGTATTTATTTTGCGACCGACACCGCACCCGCACGCTTGGGTAACCGACATCCAACAATCGTCCCCTACGAAACACTCGAGGCAGCAGACGGCGACCTCGTCGTGGCGGTTGGCAACGATCAACTGTGGCAAACATTCTGTCGTGTGCTACAACTTGAAACACTTGCAGACGATGCTCGGTTCAAAACAAATCAAGATCGGGTTTCGGCGCACGATGAGTTGCGTCCATTATTAGTCGAACGACTAAAAACGCGACCAGCAGCAGAATGGCTCTCAAAACTTAAAGAGGCGGGTGTTCCATGTGGTGGTGTGCGTGACCTCGACGAACTCTTTAATGACCCACAGATCATTGAGCGCGCAATGGTCGTGGCACTCGATCACCCGGCTGCCGGACTTATCCGGCAACTTGGTGTGCCAATTAAGCTAGGCGATACGCCTGGTGCCGTACGCACACCACCACCGTTACTCGGCGAACATACCGAAACAATTCTTAGAGAAATCGGCTTGTCAATGGAAGAGGTCGAAGACCTCAGAAAAAGTGGTGCGGTCTAATGATTATTTAGAGACGATCCCAAATAGATAAGAGGTGCCGCGAAACCATTTACTGGCGATTAATTAACGTTCAATTACTAGTAATAATTCACGCTGAACAAATGACACCAGATCCTCTTCGGTCAACTGACCAATTGCTGGATGCCCCACAATTACCTGCTCGTTACTGAGTACTCGACTTCCTCGAGTACGTCCGGTTCGACCGATCAGGGCAGGTGGATCGTTTGCTGTATCAATAACTACTTCGATGTAGGCATCTCGAGGCGAGTCGAACGATAACCGAACAGCTCCATTCGGTGTCGAAATGGAGCACCGGTGACTTTCGGCAGTGAGTACAGACGCTATCGTCCTCATGACCGGAACGGCAATCCGTCCTAATGCCTGCCGCCCCTCGGCCTCGGCAACAGCGGTGCGTTCCCGTCGTTCCGCCGAACTAGCCTTAGCCTCAGCAAGCGTACGCCGGATTCGTTGCCCGATTTCCGCGGTATCCATCAGGAACTCCGACTCGATGTACCAAACTCATAGATTCGTACCAATTCGATCAATTTGTAGCCTTTGGTCTGGTAAGGCGGAATTATCCGTTCAGTATGAAGAAATTGAATCATACCTTCATCAGCATAATCTGGCTCGCCGAACTCAGAATCGGTTAACAGCGCCACATTAAGTCTTTCAAGCGTCATGGTTTTCTCTAAACTCTTCAACCTCAGTGGGATTACCCCCAATATTCGGCGCTTCTGATAAAACGTCCGTACTTCAAATTCAACATAAATCTCATTACTAATGAAGTTATATTCGACATCCGCCCGTGTCGCCGACGCGTCTTCAACGCGCATCGAAACAATACCAGGTTGCTCCGTAAGCCATGAAAGAAGCTGCTCGGTGAAATCTCCCTCACCAGACCATTGGTCGCGATCAATCCGTACCACCACAGCCATGAACCACGTATCCTACTTTGTGGCGAAACCAATGAACATGTCGGCAATCACGAATAAGCTGAATCAATTAAGCGCTTCAGCAGAACCAGCAGGGAATGTAATAGTTACCAATTATCCACCACTGCTCACGACATTGCTATCCATTCGCAACCAACAGAGTCGCCGCCGCACGCATCCCGATTACAACTGCTTCTTGGCTACCGACACGACGCACCAACACATGGTCAGCAGCGTTATCTCGATTCTCGACGCGAATCGACTGCCCGGGAGTTAATTCATTACTCTCAAGAAAACGAAGGAAATCAGAATCTTGATTGGTTACACGACTAAGAACAAGCAATGTATCCAGCGGACAGGTCAACAAACTTTGATATCTCGGCGTCACGATAGATCCATCGGCATCAGGAATCGGATCCCCATGGGGGTCTACGCTCGGTCGCCCCAACATCGCATCGATCCGATCGATAAGTCGATCAGAAGCAGCATGTTCCAATCGTTCTGCCTCTTCATGAACTTCAGCCCAACTCATGTCAAGCACCTTGACAAGAAACAGCTCGATTAGACGATGACGACGTAATACCAGCGCGGCCAGCCTCTGACCAGCTTCCGTTAGTTGAACCCCAGCATAAGGTTCGTAGCGCACGAGACCAGTTTCAGCAAGCGCTTTCACCATAGTCGTCGCAGTTCCAGGAACAACGCCCAGCGCGCTTGATAATTGTCCCATCGGCACTAGCTCACCATGGTTATTTTGTGAAATCTCTGCCTGATAGATCGCTTTGAGATAATTCTCAACCGTACTCGATTGCGGCATTGGTTGCATGGTCAAGTCGCCCTCATAATGAATCTAAAAATACTAGTAAGGAAGAACGGCGCTCTGACGATAATTGTTCAAATCCTTGGCGCGCAATCTCCGCTTCTTGTCCATGCCGCATAATGGCCTCAGTGGTATTCGCGGCACTGCCATTATGAAGAAGTGGTCGGCGATGGCGTAAACCCCATAGCGCCGGCGTACGGATCTCTTCCGGCTCTGCACCAGCCTGGCGAATACCATCGCCCGTGCCAATATCATGCAGGAGGAGATCAGAAAAAAGTGGCACCCGCTGATAATCGAACAGCGGGTTGCTACTCGCGCTAGTTATCAGTGAGGGCACATGACACTTTGCGCAACCGATACTATCGAACAGTACCCGTCCACTACTGACGGCTTCCGTAATCTTGCCTCGGGTTGGCGGGGCAAGAAATTTCATGAACGACTCAAAGTTATCGATGCCTCGCCGGCCGGTTTCCGGTTCGAGGACATCTTCCGGATCCGGTATAGGGTCACATCGCTGCAGTTGTTCAGGCATTAAACGAAACGTTAATTCTGCTGGAAAAAGATCGTTGGTAATGCCCATCTCATTTCGATACGCATCCGCACCAAACTCAAGTAGCGTTGCCATCTGAGACTTCCATCCAAAACGACCGACCCGCTCATTGCCAGTGACCAAGTCCACAACCATTGGCGCCCGTCCACTAATTCCGTCGCGGTCAAGATCATAAGGATCAGCGAGTGCTTGAATCGTTTCATCAGAAATAGCTTCGACAAGTCCAGCGCCAAACAAAGGAATCGGTGCTCTGCGACCAATAACGTTAGCGTCCGGAGGAATTACCGACTGACAATTGTGTGTCGGAATGGAAAAAATCTGGAAAAGTGACCCTCTCTTCGGGTCAATATCTCGGTACGATCCATCTGAATCAAGGATACCCGCTCGTGTGGTGGTCATCGGTGCAATACCACCGATGGCCGGCACATTATGGCATCCGGCACAACTAGTGTTGTTGTATGCAGGCCCAAGCCCTTCCTCGGCATTTTCGACCTCAAGGAAATCATCGCGGCCTAGCAAAAACTCTTCAAATTCCGTCGCGGTCAATCCGGGTAGCGGATCGCCAAAACTTGGTTGACGCTGTGCCTCTACCTGTGGGAAACCTAAGAACATGATTAATCCCATAACAAGACAAACAGTCGCTACAGCTCGTAAAAACTTGATCATCGGTCTGCGCCCTGACGGTCTGCATGGACGACGATGGCACCACGCATAAAATTATGACCCGCACCACACAAGCGCGAGCATTCAAATTCATAGCGACCAACTTCGACAGCTTGAAATCGCACAACCGCCTCACCCTGCCGGCGTTTGGGTACTAAAACGTTGACGTTATTTCCAATAATGCGAAAGCCATGCATTGTATCGTTGCTATGAATGCGCAATTCAAGGCTTGTTCCGATAGCCACGTGAATTTCCGATGGCGTAAAGCTAAAGCGTTCCGCAAGAATCGTGACCACTCGGTGATCAGTCTGTTCGGCTTGTATCTTTGAGACGGCTAACATCCCACTCACAATCAATAGTCCCCAAACAAGCAGTCTCTGCATCAAAACCACCATCCCAAGCCGACATTAAATGAGTTCGGCGCAGGAAGAACCTCGCTCCGATTACGTTGCACCGTATAGTCGACTTTGACCGCAACGTCAGGGTCCGGAAAATACGTAATACCGAACGACCATGAATCCCGATCGAATGCTGCAATCGAATCGAATCCGCTTGGCATTCGATATTGCGTATCAAAATTCTCGTAGCGCATGAACACTGCCAATTCTCGGGGAGCGGGGTTCGCTAACAAAAAGTAAGCCCCTTCAACATAAAAGCCCCGAAGTTGTTCAGCAATATTTGGATTTACTCCAACGATGCGCTGCAAAGAATTGTTCAGCTCGGCTATCCCATCGAGAAACGCATGCGCATAGAGACCGCGAACCTCAAACTCCGCCCAGTGATAACGTCCGTCGAACTCCGCCATGGTGACACTGACGTCACCTCGAGGAAACGTAAACCCCGAATCGCCGCTCCAAATACTCGCACCCAATACCAAACCAGGTGTTCCCACAAATTCCACGCGCCCGGTACCCGCGACATGCTTTGCGTTCGATTTAGATCCTTTCTGACGACCATCCCGAAGACCACTATCAGCACTGAACCCAGACGCATCGAGTGTTTCCATCGCGTAAACTCGGTAGCGAAAACCATTCCCCACTTCGCCATGAACACCAGCGCCTGCGCCAAACCAAGTCGTCGGAATAATTACCGTCTCAACAGACGGTCGCTCAACGCCATGAAACACTGGCGGCTCATGGCGCTCATTAATAACGCCGACTGGAGCAAGGACCATTCCAGCTCTAACGTTGAAACTTCGACGTACCAGAAAGTCAACATACGCTTGTTCAAGCTCAAGCTCTCCGTCGGTCTCCTTAGACACTGTCGCGTGTTCAAGTTCAAGCTCGGACACAAATCTCACACGATCAGAAAAACTGTGGTTAAACAGAAGAACAAACCTATGAAAATCAAGCACAGGATCTTGAAATTCAGCGTTATTGAAATGGAAATCCATGTACCCAGAAATAGGACCAGTTCGTGGCGCCAACGAACTAGCAGTGTTGCCATCACCTGCCTGCCCTCGAAGTGACAAATTCTTGCTGGCAGCGTGCTCGGCATCCATACCGGATTGAGTACCAACATCTGCCAATTGCCATTGGCGGAGAGACCTTACTCTTTTAGGCAACTCAAAGTCAGGCTCCTGAGCCATCGTATTCGACCCACTAATAATGAGTAGGAGGAAAATAATTTTGCTATGTGAAAATCTATATTTCGTAACCATTACTTATTTATTTTGATTATTCAAAATAAATGATCTTCTTGTCAAGTAGAAGGATTTGACCTGCTACCATCAATGCTAATGGCCAAACTATCAACCGGAGGAAAACCAGCTATGCGAAGGGCAATCCTCTGCTCAGGTGGTCTTGATAGCTCGGTCTTAGTGGCAAGCGAACTCGAGGAAACACGGAACCTCTACGGGGAAAAATCCTATATCCAGCCGATCTATGTCAGTAGCGGTTTTTCCTGGGAAACTGGCGAGCGAGCCCAAGTCATCAAGTTGATACAGTCAAAACAACTCGCGGGGCTAATTGAACCGCTCGCTTGTTTAGAGTGCCCTGTCTCCGACACATACCCATCGAAGCACTGGGCACTGAACGGTAATCCGCCAGCGTACGACACTCCAGACGAAGATGTTTATCTGGTGGGACGAAACATCCTATTACTGGCCAAGGTTTCGACCTACTGCGCTATCAATCAAATCGAGCGTATCGCAATTGGTCCACTCGCTGGAAATCCTTTTCCGGACGCAACTCCTCAATTCTTTGCTTCGATGCAGCAAGCATTGAGTCAAGGCTTGGACCACGAACTTGAGATCGTTGCCCCGTTCAGCGAACTCAGCAAACCTGATGTCATCAAACGCGGACACTCACTCGGAGTACCGTTTGAATTAACGGTGTCCTGTATGAAACCACTCGAAACGAAACACTGCGGCCGCTGTAGCAAATGCCGCGAAAGGCTTCTTGCTTTTGGAGCATCTGGAATTACTGACCCGACTTCTTACGACTTCAAACCAAGCGACATAATTCGCGGTCTATAAGACTAACTACCACTACCCAGAATGTGACGACTCACAATGTCCTTCAAAGTGCGAGTCCGGATGCAAATCGAGCTTTCTTCCCACTAGTGGAGGTAAGTGGCGTAACGGCTCACTCAAAAACAATTCCTTATGAAGACGTGTCAAAACCCTGTTCAGGCCTCTCTCATTAGGTGCATGAACCACGATTACGCCTCCACTTTCGACAGTAGGGAAACGACGCTCATCGAGAAAATCACGGTCCATTGTGACCAATGTTCGACGCAGTTGCCGGGACATTCGATAGTGAGCCTCATCCGCCGCTCGGCGTAAGTCTTCGTGCTCCATCACAAAGAAGACATCCCAGCCAAGCTTCCGCCGCATGTAACCCACCACACCAGCTGGCACGTTGGCGTCAACGTAAATGCGTGGCACACTACTGGACGCATCAATATGGGACCCAAGTTCAGACGCTAGGGTGCGCATGGCTCACCGCGAAGAGGACACTCCCTTCCTCGCCTGCTGTGTTAACGACGCCATGAGAGCATCTCGATCATGTACAAGCTTCTTGAGTTTTCGGTGATTTCTCTTTGAGCCAACCACGTATTCACTAAAAAGCGGGAACGCAATCGTGGAATCTGCATATACAACAACCGCATCCGATAGCATGCCGGGATTTATCTTTCCCCAACTAACAGCCTCGGCGGGCGTCGCACCGGACAAGCCCCCCCAAACAACTTGATCAGTTGTAATTTGAATGAAATAGTCATTTCCACCCTTCTGAATTCCGTAAATCTCCCACAAGGTAGGTTGCCCTTGTAAATAAAAGTTTTTTGGTGAACCACCGCCGAGTATGACGCAGCCATTCTTTTTGCCAGCAAGGATAATGGCGCATACTTCATTAACATCCTGATTCGGATCGATCATGAAGTCGCTGCCTTCTAAGAGTGCATGCCGAGCAACATTCATACCGATAGAGCTATCCCCAGGTGAGGAGGTATACAGCGGTACACCTACTTCAGCCGCTTTGGCCACCACCGAATAATCGACGCACTCAGGGTTACGATCAATGAGGTCGCGACCCAATTGGTAATGAAAATCCGCGCTTGACGTAGGCCCTTTAAGTGTTGCACGCCTGAGGAAATCGCGGATATAGGCATCCGTTTGTAATAATACGGTTGCCGGAAAAAGTACATCGTAGATTCGAATCACCCCATCCTCATACAACTCAACGTCGTCAAGAAAAGGCGAACCACGGTGCAGTGTGAAATTAAGGGCGTAATGTAGGTCGTGGTAAAGGTTAGCTCCGGTGCTAATAACAAAATCCACTAATCCACGGTCCATCAACTCAATAACACATCCACCTAAACCGGCGGGGGTCATTGCTCCGGCAATTGTGAGTCCGATCGTCGCGTCATGATCCGGATCGAGCATTTTTTCCGTGAACAAACTGCAAGCTTCGGACAGTCGTCCAGCATTAAATGCTTGAAACCCCTTGTCAATCAGAGCACGAACTTCCTGACTGCCAGCAGGCCGGTAATAGCGAATTGGCTTACCACTCAGGTGGCGCTTCGTTCGCTTCTCTGGTAAACCTGGTGTGCGATGTGGCACCGTATAGCCGTACCTCAAAAACTGCTTATCGATTTTTTTGAAACAATAACGACGATTACAGACCGCCTGATTACATTCTAGGGCAGACCTGTTTTTTAACGCGAATCAAAATATTATTCTGGTGAAAACGCGCGCGCTCTCCGTAGGAAGACTCAAATGCGCCAACCATTTGTAAATAATCTGGGAAAAGCTGTGAATACTTCAAAAAACCGTCTATTAAAACTCGCTGACTTTCAGTCTCATTTCGATAACACGGCACCAGTGTCAGAGTTTTCACAAATGCTCAGCATTACGCTCGGCGTCACGGAAACAATGACCGTTGTTGCGGCTAAGTTACAACGTCTCGTCCGCTACTCATGCTGCGCATTGTTCTTGCAGGACGAGGAACAATTGCTTTGCCGATTTGTATCGGGCGTCGATGGGCAATCAATCAAAAACAATCCGGTTCTCTTTGAAGAGCAAGCAAAAAACTGGCTGGATCACATTCGCCCATCAACAGTCGCAGTGGAGCCGCACATCAACACCTTAACTAGCAATACCTTTCAATCCAAGCTTATGATCTCTCTTGTATTTCAAGATCGCATACTTGGCGCATTGACCCTGTACCACAGGGAACACAGCGTGTACACCAATGAGCACGAGTCCTTAATCAGATGCATAAGTCCAGAAATTTCAGCAATCGTAGCGAACTCACTACTCTTCAATAAAACCCAGTACGAATCTTTATCAGATCCACTGACTGGCCTACCGAACAGGCGTGCTTTCGTTAGATATTTAAAAGAAACTCTAAGTAGCGCGGAGCGTATGCGATCACAATTAGCGCTCTTTGTGATCGACTTAGATCACTTCAAACAAATCAACGACCGCCACGGCCACCTTATCGGCGATCAAGTTCTATGTGACTTTGCCCATATGATCGGCTCTATCATCACGCCCCCACACTTCTGCGCACGATACGCCGGCGACGAATTCATCCTGATACTTTCCAACTGCAATAACAGGATCATTCAGAGAATCTACAGAGAATTAAACTGCGGCATTGAATCGCTAATAATCGAAACAAAATCAGGCGCAACGATAACGCTAAAGGCGAGTACCGGGATTGCCATGTTCCCAGCCGACGGCAACACCTACGAACAACTGTTCGCCGTAGCCGATGGTCGTATGTATAAAAACAAACTCGACCAACACCTCACTATAAAAAATATTCGTTCCGTCTTGCGGGCGCATTAAGCCGACAATCAATCTTCCAGACTAGCCGTCCAAGCACATCTCACTACCCTACTCTTCCCAGTCCGATTGGCGTCCGCTCAACGCCATAAACACAAGCGCCATACCAGTCGCTCCAATAATCATCCCAAAACCCGAAGAAAAAGATCCCTCCCAGGAATAATCATTGACAGCCAACCAAAAAGCACCCACAAGACAAACCGCACCAGACACCAGTGCGAATATTCGATGATAGGCAATCCTTAAAAGTAAACCACGGAGCCGACGGGTTCCCACAACCTTATCTCTTTTGAATTGAAGCGTCGGTCGACCAGTTGCACGACGCCTTATTGGGAATCCACAAAGAGAAGAACCTACATACCAACAATGTTATAACCGCCATCAACGTGCAAGATTTCTCCAGTGATCCCGCGAGACAACGGTGACAGCAAAAAGAGCGCTGCATCTGCAATTTCAGAAGCGTCAACCGTGCGCCTAAGTGGCGCTTTCTCACGAACGTGCTGCAACATTGCTGTAAAACCAGAAATACCTGACGCCGCCAACGTTTTAATCGGACCAGCCGATACCGCATTTACGCGAATGTTCTGTGGGCCAAGGTCACTAGCAAGATAACGCACGCTTCCTTCAAGCGCGGCTTTTGCAACACCCATAACGTTGTAATGCGGAACGACGCGCTCACTACCCAAATACGTTAGGGTCAAAACGCTACCTCCACCCCGTCGTTCCATAAGAGGAGCTACTCCGCACGTCAAGGCCGAAAGAGAGTAGGCACTGATGTCCAATGACTGAGCGAAATCGTCACGACTGGTTTGCACAAACGGATTAGCCAAGGACTCCCGAGAAGCAAAGGCGGGCGCATGCACTAAAAAGTCAACACCGCCATATTCCGAGTCAACTTGTTGGCACAGATTAGCGATAGCAGAATCGTCCGTGACATCGCACGCTACTAATTGAGGTGGATTCACCAAGGTTTCAGCCAACTTGCGGGCGTTTGATTCAAAACGTTCAGTGGCATAACTAAGGGTTAGCTGAGCTCCGGCCTCATCAGCAGCCTTCGCGATAGCCCAAGCCAATGACCTTTTATTAGCAATACCAACAACGAGGCCATTCTTGCCTGACAGAAAAGCCACAGAGATTACCGTGACCGCCCACGATTACGCCGTGAAGGCCTGTTCTTCGACCCAGAACGACCTTCTGGACGTAACTGATTACCATTCGATTGACTACCGGAATGATTGCTACCAGACGCTTGTTGGTCATTCGCGCTCCGTCCGTGGCCCCCACCGCGCCGACGCCCATGTTTCTTGGCCTGAACGTTCCCGTTCCCATTTGAACCACTGCGCCCACCCTTACCCCAATTGTTTCCGCGCGCTGGTTGTTCATGCATGGTAAACACCGGGGCTTCCCGCTGGCTCGCCGGAGATCCGTCCGCATGTGGCAGAGAGGCCCGGATCAGCGGCCTACGAAACGTCCCGGCGTCCGGAGCCGAGTTCGGTTCCTCCGGCTTAGCCGGCTCAGGCGTATCTGGCTTCGTCTCGTCTGACATAAAATCCTAAACTCTGTCGGTTACTGATTTTCAGCACAGTATTAACTGTTACCTTCTTCCTTCACTAGAGCAATACCCCATCAAGCATGCCGCCAATGTCACCCTAGCGTTGGACCATCTAACCAAGTCTCCCGAACAATCAAATCCGTAAACAGGGCGGGAATGAAATGCCTGTAAGTAGGAGATCGAAGTCTAGCAGACGTACTTATTGCCAGGCAACTGTGATTATTTCGATCATTCGGTACGACGACGACGCTGAGTTTGCACCCAAAGTTCCACAGCTGCAAGTGAACGCTTAACCTCCGCTGGATTCGTTGACTGCGGGGTTTTCCTCGATTCAACCGAAGCACGACTAGTGATGTACTCACCTACGTCCCCGGCAAAGTTTGTATCGTAATCTTGCCATTCCTCAGGAGAGAGAGACAAAAAATCTTTTCCTTTCGCAACCAGATCGCGAACGATACCACCAACAATTTCATGCGCGCGGCGAAAGGAGACCCCCCTGTTAACCAAGTAATCAGCCACATCTGTCGCAAGTAACATACCCGTTGACGCAGCTTCTGTTCGCCGCGAGCACACCACCAAACTAGCGACAACCAAAGCGGTAGCACGTAGAGAATTTAATACGTTTCTCTCCGAATCAAACACAATTTCTTTATCCTCTTGAAGATCCTTGTTATAACCGCTTGGTAAGCCTTTCATCGTCGTCAGCCAGCCGGTTAAGTGACCGACGACCCGACCACTCTTTCCACGTACTAATTCAAGCGGGTCCGGATTTTTCTTCTGCGGCATCAGACTACTTCCGGTCGAAACCGAATCAGAAAGCTCAAAATAACCGAACTCTTCACTCGTAAAAATTATGAGGTCCTCGGCTAAACGACTTACATGTACCATCGTTAATGCACACGCATGTAACATCGATGACACAAAGTCTCGATCGGATGCCGCATCGATACTGTTTTTTACCACGCGCGTAAACCCAAGGTTCTGAGCCAGCGCTTGGGTATCGATTTCGTAGCTCGTCCCTGCAACCGCACCTGAACCAAGAGGCATAGCATCAGCTTCGTCTCGCGCCGTTTCAAAACGCACCCAGTCACGCTGAAAGGCTGCAGCATGGGCCAATAGCACATGAGCAACGAGCACCGGTTGTGCACGACGAAGGTGGGTATAGGCAGGCATAATCGCTTCACCAGCCGACGTAGCACATCCGCAAAGTGCCGAAATTAACCCCTCAAGCCCAACCTGAAGATGAACGATGTGGCGGCGAAGATAGAGCCTGAGATCAAGCGACACCTGTTCATTTCTCGATCGACCGGTGTGGAGACGCCGTCCTAAGTCACCCAATCGTTCAATGAGCTGTCGCTCAACGAAAGCGTGGACATCTTCATCAGGACCCTCAATAAACGTAGGATCTGAATGCGCTTCCTCTCGAATAGCATTCAGTGCCGAACAGATTTGGCGAGATTCTTCAGCTGAAAGGACACCGGCCGACCCAAGCGCCTCCGCCCAAGCGAGACTCCCTGTAACATCATCGTCAAAAAGCCGACGGTCAAATTCAAATGACGACTGAAATTGAAAGACCTCCTCGTCGGGCGCGCTATCAAATCGACCAGACCAAAGGTGACGCTTATCAGCCATGATCAAGTCTCTTGTTCTAAGTTTCCTGACATCTTAGCTTCATGCGCACGTCGTTTGATACCAGCATTTTCAATAGGTAAACCGAAAATCTTAATGAAACCTTCGGCGGCTTCGTGGTCAAACTGGTCACCCTCGTCATACGTCGCAAGACCACTGTCGTATAGAGACATCGGCGACTTCCGACCCACAACCCGACAGTCTCCTTTAAATAGTTTTACCCTCACGATGCCACTAACGCGTTTCTGAATACTGCCGACGAACGCATCAATCGACTCACGCGTAACTGAAAACCAGAGACCGTCGTAAACCAAGTCAGCGTACGCCTTAGACAAGGAAGCCTTCAAACGCTCCAAGTCGCGAGGAATCACAAGTGCTTCGAGTTCACGATGGGCCGCATGTAACACACATGCCGCCGGCGCCTCATAGATCTCACGGGATTTAATCCCCACCAATCTATTCTCAACCATATCAATACGACCGATCCCATGGGCTCCTGCGATCGTTTCAAGGGAGTTAATCAACTCGGTAAACGGCATATTTACGCCATTCACCTTTGTCGGCACGCCCGACTCAAACTCAATCTCAACGTAAGCGGGAACATCAGGAGCTTCCACTGGAGACTTTGTTAACGTATAAATGTCTTCCGGCGGTTCCACCCAAGGATCTTCGAGTACGCCACATTCGATTGACCGCCCCCAAAGGTTCGAATCAGTGCTATACGGGTTTTCGACTGACGCCGGAACCGGAATTCCGTGCTGCTGCGCATATTTAATCTCTTCAGGCCGCGTAAGCCCCCACACCCTGGCCGGAGCAACAACTTTAATAGATGGATTCAGGGCTCGAGAGGAAACATCCATACGTACCTGATCATTCCCCTTACCGGTGCATCCATGCGCAATCATCGCTGCATCTTCCATCTCAGCAACCTCAACAAGCTTCTTCGCAATTAGCGGCCGCCCCAGGGCCGTTGCCAGCGGATATCTACTCTCATAGATAGCGCCCGCTTGCAAAGCCGGCAGAACATAATGGCGTGCGAATTCTTCCCGTGCATCAACCACATGCGCACGGACCGCTCCCACAGCCAATGCTCTTTCGCGCACGTCATCAAGTTCCTTGCCCTGACCCAAATCAACCGTAACGGTCACGATCTCTGCCTCGTACTTATCCGCGAGCCATTTCACCGCTACCGAAGTATCTAACCCGCCAGAATATGCCAGCACAATCCGTTCCATCCCAATTCACTCCCTAAATAGCTATCCAACTGTTTATTCCTTGGCCCAACCTTCAAAAAGTCTTGTTACTTCACGACCCGCTCTAGCATGTCTCGTAATGACCAGAATAGTGTCATCACCAGCCACAGTCCCAACGACCTCCGGCAACTCGGCATTGTCAATAGCAAGTGCCAGCGGCTGTGCCTGACTCGGTTCAGTCCGCAGCACTAGCAATTGCTGAACTTGGTCTACACGCTGAAGATATTCGACAACTGATCGCCGCAATCCACTATGACGACCGCTACGCACCACCCCAGAAGAGCCCCCTGATCGATCGTAGGCCCCATCACTCGCCCGCTTTACAAGCTCAAGATCTTTAATATCACGAGAAATCGTTGCCTGCGTCGCGTTGAAACCACGCGCCCGAAGACGCTTTCCCAGATCATCCTGACTACAAATAGGTTCATGGGAAACAAGATCGAGAATAGCAGACTGCCGGTACTTCTTCATAAATATTCAGATATGTGAATCATTATACACAACGTGATAGTTCACAACAAACATCAAAATAAAAGTAAAAATAGATATCAATCCACCTATTCAGCCGTTTCGATTGACTGGATTATGAATAACTATGTATATATAGTCTATTAAAGGTATAAATATTCATGTCGAAAATACAATTAGGTATCGCTGGCGCCACTGGCTACGGAGGACAGGAACTTCTGCGGCTAGCAGTGAGACACGATGATGTCGACATCGCCGTTGCGATGTCCTCTGCAGCGAGCAATGAAACACAAGAACTCCCCGCACTGAGGAACTTGTGGCATGGCCAAATCGAACCCTTTTCGATCAAGGAACTCATCGCCAAGAGCGAGGTCGTGTTTCTTGGGCTTCCCGACAGCATCAGCGCAGAGCTCGCACCGGAGCTTCTAAGAAATGGACGAAAAGTATTCGATCTCTCTGGGGCTTTCCGGCTTCGCGATGAAGGAATGCGAAAACATTGGTACCCTAAAAGTCCTGCGCTTCCCGAAATGACAACCTATGGACTCCCGGAATGGAATCGGGAGCATCTCTCATCCGCAAATCTCGTCGCCTGTCCTGGTTGCTATCCGACCGCGGCCATTCTTGCTCTTAAACCATTGGTAAGTGCCGGTCTGTTGACCGACAATCAGGACATCTACATCGATGCGAAATCAGGCATCTCAGGCGCCGGAAAGAAGCCTTCAGAACGAACTCATTTTTCAGAGGTGCATGGAAACATCGCAGCTTATGGAATTTTTTCTCATCGCCACGCGGCCGAAATTGAGCAAGAACTTGGAAGACCGGTGACATTTGTGCCCCACCTCGTCCCACTAGACCGTGGAATCCTAGAGACAATTTACACGCGTGTCGAACCTGGCACGACGAATGAAACAATTCGCGAAGCATTAGAGGCCGCATATCAAGGATCGCCTTTTGTACGGCTAACAGGAAATAGACCTCCTGAAATCAAACATGTTGTACATACAAATTTTTGTGACATCGGTTGGATTCTGGATGGCACGCGCATTGTAATAATCGCGTGTATCGATAATCTCGTCAAAGGGGCGGCGGGACAAGCGCTTCAAGGTTTCAATATCGCCTATGGTCTGGAAGAATCGAAAGGGCTTCTGTGACTGTTAACGAAGTAACGCCTGCTCGGCGGCCAATCGTCGTCAAGCTGGGAGGCGAACTGCTTGAAGAGGCCTCGTCTTTACGGCGAATGGCGCGAACCTTAGCCGAACTAGCCGTGCGGGAACCTTTAGTGGTTGTTCACGGAGGTGGCCGAGAAATCAATGCAGACCTAGCGAAGCACGGAATTCCGAAACGGTCTGTCGATGGTTTACGTATTACCGACGGAGACACGCTCAACATCGTCGTTGGCGTACTTGCTGGTCGTGTTAATACCAGGTTGGTAGCCGCAATCAGTGCCGCGGGCTCGAGTGCCGTTGGGCTCACTGGAGCTGATGCGTCGTTAGTACCGGTCCGACGAGAACGAGCCTACAGATCCGCCGACGGAACAAGCTGGAACCTTGGCTACGTCGGCCGTCCGTACAGCATAGAGCCGCCGAAACTACTCATCGACTTACTTAATACAGGTCATACACCGGTCGTCGCAAGCATTAGCGCTGGAGCAAAGGGACAACTCTATAACGTCAATGCTGATACATTGGCTAGCCATTTAGCGGGTCGACTCAAGGCAGACCGACTTGTCATTACAGGCAGCACAAACGGAGTCTTGGGGCGTTCAGGTAAAACAATACCCGCGCTTGACGATGCCTCCATGACGCGTGTGATAAACGACGGTTCTGCAAGTGCTGGCATGATCGCCAAGTTACTTGCCTGTCGCAAGGCATTAAGAAATGGCGTTGGTACAGTAGCGATTATCAATGGAAGAAATGCAAGACGTGGACTATTCGAACGAGTGGTTGGCGGAACCGTGTTAACGCAATAGGCTCTTACACTCGAAAAGATTGAATACAACGATGACGACACGATCTGAACAAATTATTGCGAAAGAAGCCGAGCATGTACTCCAGGTGTACAAACGTATACCTATAATGTTCGTCCGCGGTCAGGGCTCGCACCTAATAGACGAGCACGGCCAAAAGTATTTAGATTTACTCTCTGGGATCGGAGTGGCATCGCTTGGTCATGCCCATACCAAACTAGCAGACACCATAGGAAAGCAGGCGCACGAGCTTCTTCACACCTCAAACCTCTATTTTCATCCGCTTCAAGCCGAAGTTGCTTCCCATCTCTCTCGGTTATCTGGACTTACGCGCACATTTTTTTGCAATAGCGGCACTGAAGCCGTGGAGGCATGCCTTAAGTTCGCCCGACGATATTGGTATAGCCAAGGCGATAAAAATAGGTCTGGGATTGTGGCGTTTGACGGATCGTTTCACGGACGCACATTCGGCTCGCTATCTGTAACGGCCGGGGAAGCCTACCGGGCCCCATTTTCACCACTTCTCCCGGGAATCCAATTTGTATCACCATTGGATATTGATCAAATCAAAAAAGCAATCACGGACCAGACAGCCGCGGTCATTGTCGAACCCATTCAAGGCGAAGGTGGTGTACGTCCGATCCCAACCGAGACCGCACAAGCACTCGCTGATATCTGTAGCACAACGCAGACACTGCTTATAGCGGATGAAGTGCAGTGTGGACTAGGTCGAACCGGTCAACCATTTTATAGCTCTATGCTTGGTCTTACACCCGATCTAATGGCACTTGGCAAAGCTCTCGGTGCAGGCATCCCCATTGGAGCAGCGTTGCTAAGTGAAAAAGTTAGTAGCTCTGTGTCGTACGGCGACCACGGCAGTACCTACGGTGGAAATCCATTAGCATGTCAGGCGGCACTCGTGTTTCTCAGCGCTCTTGAAGACGGACTTATCCAACGTGTCTCCGACGCTGGCGAACGCCTTCGATCCGGGCTTGAAAAGCTTGTCTCTACCAGTGATGAGCTTCATGAAGTCCGTGGTGCTGGGCTCATGTGCGGCATCGAAGTAGACATAGCAGTGGCGGATCAGATCGTGAACACGGCTCTTGAACACAAATTACTCATCAATCGAACGGCAGGAACAGTCGTGCGACTGCTTCCGCCATTAACAATCAGTAATGAAGACATTGACGATGGTTTGATTCGACTGCGGGCTGCATTTTCAGACGCTGGGGCTCAGTTTCACTAAAGACACACGTAAAACAAACAATAAACAACTAAAGCTGTCACGTGACCGAAACAACTTTAATGACTTTTCAGGCCGTGCAAACTGAGGATACGCTAGCAATCCGTCCAGCGACTCTCGATGATGCATTGAGCATCTATGAACTTATCAGTAGCAATGTAGTAGCGGGACATTTACTTGAACGTTCACTTGACGAAGTCCAACAACATGCAACGCGTTTCTTTGCCGCAGTCGATTCTGAGGAACTAGTTGGGTGTGGTGAACTCACACGGCTAAGCTCGAATGTCGCAGAAGTTCGCTCCCTCGTTGTTAAAAACACAAGACGAGGACAAGGCATTGGTACATACCTGCTGAAAGCATTAATCGACGAGGCCCTCTCACTAAGTATCCCTCGTCTCTGTGCTTTTACTCACAGTCCGCGGCCATTCGTACAGGTCGGTTTTTCGATCGTTCCACACCCATGGGTATCGCCTAAGATAGAAATAGATTGCCGGACCTGCGCACTGTTTCGGTGTTGCGATCGTTACGCTGTTGTCCTCGATTTAACAACTGTCTCGGGAGCACCTCAATGAACGCCACGTCTATCACTGCAGTCACCGGTGGTATTACTGCAGCGAACGGCTACCAGGCGTCAGCAGTCGCGTGCGGCCTGAAACCTTCTGGGCTTGATTTGGCACTGATAGTTTCAGACCCATTGGCCAGCGCGGCCGGGGTTTTTACTACAAACCAAGCAGTCGCGGCACCGGTAATTATCTCGAAAAATCAACTATCGCTATCAAATGGTAAAGCGAGAGCAATTGTTGTTAATAGTAAATGTGCGAACGCCTGTACGGGGGACGACGGAATAAGAGCAGCACAATTAATGGTCACAGAAGTAGCTATGTCGCTTAGCTGTGAACCTCAGCATGTGCTGATCGCTTCCACCGGTGTAATCGGTATGCGTTTGGATACTCAAAAAGTAAGTTCAGGAATACGAAACGCCGTTAAGCAATTACGGCCTGAGAAACACCTTGAAGCTGCTGAAGCAATCATGACAACCGATGTTTCACCAAAAGAATATGCCGTTTCTGTAGAGACGTCAGAGGGTGTATTTACTATTGGTGGGATGGTCAAAGGGGCCGGTATGATTGAACCTAACATGGCAACCATGCTGGGGTTTCTGACGACGGATGCAGCCGTTGAACCCGCAATTCTTAATCGCGCGCTGAGGGAAATAACCAACCGGACATTTAACGCAATCACCATCGATGGTGAATCATCCACAAACGACACAGTTTTTATTCTAGCCAATGGGTCCAGTGGCATAACAATTCCTGAAACGGAAAACACCGACCTCTATAAAGCACTAGTCTTAGGCCTTGATTCCGTTTGCTCGTGGTTGGCACGAGAAATCGTCCGAGGCGGAGAAGGTGCGACAAAACTAGCAACTGTTACCGTAACCGGCGCTGCCTCAGACCAAGAGGCACAACGAGTTGCACGCCTTATTGCCAACTCACCATTAGTCAAGACTGCGCTTCACGGAGAAGACCCGAACTGGGGAAGAATCGTTGCAGTTGCGGGAAGGGCGGGAGTTGCCTTCGATCAAGCCAAAACAGAAGTTCGAATCGGATCGGCAACACTCTTCGCCAATGCGACCGTTATGGCCGAACAGGAAACCTTGGCAGCGGCACACCTAGCGGGCGATGAAGTTGAGCTATCGATAGACCTCGGAACAGGTGGTTCTGGCACCGCTAGGATGTGGACATGTGACTTCAGCGCGGAGTACGTACATATCAACGCGGACTATCGAACGTAGGAGTGACGGCAAAATGAAATCACCGGACAATATGCCGTCGGTTACTCAACAGCTAAGTGGCGGACCTCTTGAGGGCAGGTGTTTTCTTTCAGTTCTCGATTTTGAACCGGGAGACCTTGAACACAGCTTATTACTCTCTGCTGCTTTAAAACGAGACCGAACACTTGGAAAAGAAGCCCCAACGGCGGCGGCACTTCAGGGAACGTATGTAGCTCTTCTTTTTGAAAAGCCTTCTCTTAGAACCCGCTCAACGTTTGAAATTGCTATTCGAGAACTCGGAGGAAACTTCATAGACCCGTCGGCCGACGTAGCCCTCGGTAAGCGCGAATCGCTCGCTGACGTCGGTCGAAGCCTTGAACGTTGGGTCGCCGGAGCAGTCGTGCGCACATACGAACAATCAAGAATTACTGACCTCGCACTCGCCACTAACACGTTCCGAGTAATTAACGCACTGAGTAATGAAGAACATCCGTGCCAAGCTATTGCTGATTGCATGACCCTAAAAGAACAATGGGGAGACACGGTCGGCCGGACTGTTGCGTTCGTTGGTGACGGAAACAATGTCGCCACATCATTTACTCAAGCAGCTGTGATGCTAGGCATTAATGTACGGGTCGCATCACCGGAAGGATTTGAGCTCCCTGCGAGAGTGGACGGTGATGTAAACCGTATTGGTCAGCAAGGTGCTGGTCTCACCAGATTCAGAGACCCTATAGCCGCGGTAAAGAATGTCGACGCTATCTACACTGATGTCTGGACATCTATGGGGCGAGAAGCAGAAGTCGAAGCGAGGAAAAGACTCTTCGCGCCATATCAAGTCAATGAAGAATTGATGTCCTATGCTAAGCGTGACGCATGTTTTCTGCACTGCCTTCCTGCGCACAGGGGTGAAGAGGTAACAGATGGAGTAATGGACAGCAGCGCGTCGGTCGTCTTTGACCAAGCTGAAAACCGTCTCCACACACAGAAAGCACTACTTGTTATGTTATTTGAAGACTAGATGCCTTCGACCTTAGCAGCTGCCTTCTCGACTTTTTCAGCCAATCCATTCTTGTAATCATCCAATCTCGACGCAAGATTTGCATCCGATAGCGCAAGAATTTGTACAGCAAGAATAGCGGCATTCGTTGCACCAGCTTTTCCAACTGACACTGTCGCTACCGGAACGCCGGGTGGCATTTGGACCGTCGCTAGCAAGGCATCCCATCCCTGAAGCGGCGATGAATCGATCGGCACACCAATGACCGGTAACGTTGAGTGTGCGGCAACCACGCCAGCAAGATGCGCAGCTGCACCAGCACCAACAATAAATACCTGTACGCCGTTACCCAAGGATTCGTCAATGATTCGCTTCACACGGTCCGGCGACCTATGAGCTGACGCAACCGTCATATGAGAGGTCACACCGAGTTGTGCAAGTACATCAACAGAGCGTTGCATAACTGGCGCATCCGAATCTGACCCCATTAATATTTGAACTTGTCGATTCACCATAATTCACCTATTTCCTGACGCGCCCAGAGCTTATAACGCCTTCTTCCCGATATCCCGTCGAACGTAGCTTCCTTTAAAAGAAATGCGCTCGACCCCTTCGTACGCACGCTCGATCGCTGACTTGAAACTTGAGCCATTGGCAACAACGGTTAGAACGCGTCCCCCATTGGTCAGAGTGTCTTCATCTCTAATCACAGTGCCAGCATGAATAACTTGCACCCCAGAAACTTCTTCTGCCGCATCGATTCCTTTAATAGGAAAACCCGTTTCGTATTTCCCAGGGTAGCCCCCAGAAGCCATCACGACCCCAACATGTGGCTCGGAACTAATCCGCCAATCTACTTGCCCAAGGTCGCCCTTTGCCGCGGCTAACAGTACCGGCCCAAGTTCACTTTCAACCATAGGCAGCACAATCTGAGCTTCCGGGTCACCAAAACGAACATTAAATTCGATAACCTTCGGCCCCCCATCTGTCAACATTAATCCTACGTACAAAACCCCTCTATATTCGTGGCCTTCCTGGCGCATCCCTTCAATCGTGGGCTCAACAATATCCCTGATCACAAACTGCTCTAACTCGGATGTCAAAAGAGGACTCGGAGCAAAAGCCCCCATACCTCCGGTGTTCGGCCCCGCATCATTATCGAAAGCTCGCTTATGGTCCTGCGCCGCCGGAAGTGCAATAAATCGAGTTCCATCTGTGATCACGAAGTAAGACACCTCTGGACCCGTCAGGCATTCCTCAAGAACGAGGCTTGTACCCGCATCACCAAAGCGCCGTTCAACCATAGCATCTCGTATTGCTAATTCTGCTGTTTCCTTGTCCTCCGCAACGGTAACGCCTTTTCCAGCCGCAAGACCGTCCGCTTTGATAACAACCGACGCTCCAAAGCGGTCACCACGAATTAGATCAAGAGCCTGTTCATAGTTCTGACAGATCTCAAAACTTGCCGTGGGAATACCGTGACGAGCCATAAACGACTTCGCAAAAGATTTGCTCGACTCAAGTCGTGCAGCTGACTTCGTCGGCCCGAAAAGGAATCGACCATGGGTCAAAAATAGGTCCGCAACCCCGTTAGCAAGAGGTAATTCTGGACCAACGACTGTCATATCTACGGCTTCGGCCTCTGCAACCGACAGAATGGCCTCCGCATCAGAAATATTCAGAGGAACGACGCGTGTCGAATGTTCGCGCTCTATACCCGCGTTTCCAGGTGCACAGATGACGCTATCAACGAAAGACTCACCAATAAGTTTCTTAACAAGGGCATGCTCACGGGCGCCATTACCAACAACAAAGATTTTCATTTTTCATCTAATTAGTTATAAAGAAAAGACTTAGATAAGTATAGCAACTGGTAATCGGCTATTTAAAAACGTCTGGCCTCCGTTTGACGGAATGGAGACGTTAACCTAGAATTAACGGTTCTGGCCTCTTAGAGAGGCCATAGAGTAGCACAGTACCACTCGTGCACGTCTGCGCGAAGGGGGGTGAATTCGCGCATGGCTGAAGTGAGAATACAAGAAGGCGAATCGATCGAAAGCGGACTCCGCCGCTTTAAAAGAAAAGTGCAGCAGGAAGACATTATTAAAGACATCAAGAAGCATTCTTTCTACTTAAAACCAGGCGACAAACGTAGAGCCAAGCAAGCCTTGGCACGGAAAAGAGCTCGTAAGAAAGTACGCCGGGATCCGGAGTAGATTTTCCCAAATTTAAACACCTAAACCACGTGGTTATGAAGCAAAAATGCATGGCCACGTGGTTTTTCTTTACAAGAACAATCCGTAAACCAACGACACTTCTGGTTTCCGATGCAACCAAACACTCTCGACGGGTAAAAGCACCTGTGCCGTTGATATCAGAATTCTAGAATCAAAAATGGCGCCACATCGTTACAGTCTGAACGAAGCATCCATGAAGAATGCCTGATTTTATTGAACGAACATCAATTTAGACTTCTTGACACTACTAAAACCGCCATGGTACGGTGTCGGTTCGTTTGTTACTTTCCAAGGTTGGCTACGACTCCAGCTAAGTGGAGCCATCTTTATTTCTCTTCGAACCAATATAGACTTAGAAAGTAGTAAAGCAGTCTCACGACAGACTTCAAAATCAACATGTCCGAATTCAAGATTCAGTCAGATCGAGTCGACGTCGAACAAATCATGGAGCAGATCCGAGCAAGGATCAAAGATAAACGCGGTGTCGACTATACAGAAGACCAAATCAGAGAATTGGCAGGTGCAAAACTCGAACGCTTTCTTGACCCAAAGAATGTTCGGTCTGACTTGCTCAAACATTACCGCCAGAACAAACAGAAGGATGCACCAACTCAGCTCATCAGACCACCAATTTCTTCAGAGTCATATGACGTTGACCCTGATGTGATTTACCGGTCTTCCAGAGGCATTGCAGGGAAATTATTATACGGTCTCCGGCGTCTGCTAAAACCAATCCTGAAGTTATTCTTCAACCCCGATATGATCGTGCATATTTTGGCGATTCAGAAAGCTCAGATCGACTGGATGGTAGATACACACGTAGAACTTTCAGAACGTTTTGAAAAAATCGCTACAGCGCGCGTTGAACTTGACGCTCTGACCTATGAAGTTCTGAATAACCTCGTAGTCGAGATGACCCGACTATCAATCGACGTCAAAAACCACAAGATGCGTGTGGAGTCAGTTGCTGCCCGCCTTGACTTTGATGAACGGCGTGCACGTGCACTTGAACAAGTCGTCGCTTACCGACCAAATCCTCGTAAAAGTTCAGCCGGAAACGCCAATGACGTAAAGGACGACGACGGTGGAGATGGCTCCCAGTTACGACGGCGGAGACGAAGACGACGAGGACGGCGACGCCCTGACATTCCAACGACCGAAGTAAAAGAAACAGCTGCAAGTGAGCCACAAGCAACGAGCGAGCGCGCAGGCACAGATGGCGAAAAATCCGGGGACTCAGTCAATGCTTCAGACGGTTCCTCGCGGCCCTCGGTCACTGAGAATTCGCCGGACACATCTGAGCAGTGAAACTAGCGGTCGTCGTGCAGAGATATGGCGCCGACTTAAACGGAGGCGCGGAACTGCACGCGCGGTACATAGCCGAACGACTAGCGAAACATGCAGATGTTGAAGTCCTCACAACCTGTGCGCGAGATTACATTACATGGCGAAATGAACTTCCGCCCGGAACTGATTCAGTTAATGGAATTTTAGTTAAACGGTTTAAGGTTAGCCACGAGAGAAAACCATCAGACTTCGGTAATATTTCAGACCATGTATTTGGGAGCGTTCACTCTATCGCCGACGAGCTAAAATGGCTTAGATCAGAGGGTCCGACGAGTCCGGAGCTCATCGACTATTTGCATCAACATCCAAATCAATACGACTACGTCATCTTTTTCAGCTACCGTTATTACCATACTTATCATGGCATTGGAGCCATTCCTGAAAAAGCAATCCTTGTCCCAACAGCCGAGAGAGACCCGGCTCTCGGCTTGGCAATATTCAAACCAACCTTCCGATCAGTTCGCGCAGTTATGTACAACTCTCATGAGGAAAAGTTTCTTATTCATAAGGTATCTGAAAACCAACATGTGCCAGGAGTCGTAGTTGGAGTCGGATCAGAGGTGCCAGACACTGCAAACCGAGAACGGTTTCAAAGCCGAACAGGAATAACAGGGAGTTTTTTACTGTATGTTGGGCGTATCGATGAAAACAAAGGATGCGCCGAAATGTTCGATTATTTTGAGCGCTATTCTTCCCAGGTCTCAAACAAATTAAAGCTCGTTCTCATCGGAAGCCCGGTAATGACTATCCCGAAGCATCCGAACATACGACATCTCGGATTCGTCACTGAAGAAGAAAAATACGACGCAATGTCAGCAGCTACCGTTCTATTAATGCCATCGTACTTTGAAAGTCTTTCAATGGTGACCATTGAAGCATGGGCAATGCGCCTTCCAGTAATTGTAAATGGCAAATGCGACGTGCTTCGAGGTCAGACGATCCGTGCAAACGGTGGCCTCTACTACGAATCCTACAGCGAGTTTGCAGAATCGCTTCATGCTCTCGAAACCGACCAAGACCTTAGGCTCAAATTAGCACGTGACGGTCGAAGATACTATGAACATCACTACACTTGGGATGTTATAGAACAGAAATACATGGCGATGCTTGACAAGCTTCAGGCTGCGGACCGAAAAGGATACGAAACAATCCCTGAAAATCGACCAGGATGGTTTGAACGGCACAAACGCATCTGTAAACCAGCACGGGACATCGTGGACAAACTTCCGACTGGCCCTGTACTTGACTCTGTCAAAAAATCGCGGGGTAAACCATTAAGTAACAATCCATAGCTATGCCAAGTGAAAAGCCACAGATCCATCAAGTACTCGCGACTCTCGGTTACGGCGATGCTATAGGAAATGAAGCGATCGGTATTCAACGCATTCTGTGTGCAGCAGGGTACGAATCGCGAATCTACGTTCAAACTGCCGATCCCCGAGTTGAACATTTAACAAATGATTATCACGAGCTTGTTGCAGATTCAGACGCAGACAATATTCTCATTCACCATTTTTCAATCGGTTCAAGAGCATCACGAGTCGCTTACGCGCTACCGGATCGGATGATCCTCGTCTACCACAACATCACACCACCGCACTATTTCATCGATGTAAATCAGACATTAGTACAACAGTGCTTCAGTGGCCGACGTGAACTTACTGCTTATATCGATCGATGTGACCTTGCCCTTGGAGACTCGCCGTTTAACCGGGCCGAGCTCGACGAGATGGGATTCCCTCTTACAGGGGTATTGCCGGTCGTCCCTGACTTTAATCATCTCAACCTAGAATCGAACCCGTTACTTGCAGACTCCTTTGATGACGAATGGACAAATATACTTTTCGTAGGCCGATTAATCCCTAATAAGCGAATTGAAGATGTAATCCGCTTCTTTCACACTTACCAAACACGTTACAACCAGAAATCAAGATTATTACTTGTCGGTTCGCACGATGGGTTCGCTGACTACCACGCCTCAATATCGGCACTGCTTGGCCGACTAGGCACACACGATGTACATATGGTCGGACATGTTTCAAATGAAGAACTCACGGCAATTTACAACATAGCTGATCTTTTCTTGTCAGCCAGTGAGCATGAAGGATTCTGCGTGCCACTAATCGAAGCATTTTATAAAGAAATACCGGTACTTGCGTTCCACGCTGCTGCTGTTCCATCAACAATGGATGGTGCAGGCGTGCTCTATGACCACAAGGATCCTCGACACGTCGCCTCCCTGATGCATGCCGTACTTAGTGATGATTCTCTCGCCGACGAAATTATTCATTCGCAGATTGGGGCACTCAATCGACTTCAAGCAAAAGATTTTCCCGCGACACTATTTAATTTCATAGATCAAGTTAAAAATATACCGCGTCGATCGCCGCCGACAGTCGCATGGGACTTTTGGAAACAATTTGATCTATCCGAAAAACTTGACGAGCTTAGGCAATATCGACCCGCCGTGTTTCAGGCTCTTCCAGAAGACACTCCGTCAACATGATCATAAATCAATGGGTGCCAGCGGCACACCGAGGTGACGCAGTTGGCGACAGTGCGCGTCGTGTCCGAGATCTACTGAGAACTCGTGGGGTCGAATCAAACCTCTACGCCTTATCGATCGACGATGACCTTAGGGGCGATGTCCTACCGTTTGATACCATTTCATCGCATCTTGGCGACGCAACGATTCTGCACTTCGCAGTTCCGTCAATAATGAGTAACAAGCTCACCCAACTAAAAAGCCGAACAATAATTCAGTACCACAATATTACCCCGGCTCATTTCTTTGCACCGTACGACAGTGGCATTTTTCGGATCGCTGCCCTTGGCCGTGAAGAACTCAAAGCTCTTGTTGGGCATGTCGACGTCGCACTCGGAGACTCTGAATATAACCGCCAGGAACTCGAAACCCTCGGCTTCGACACTACTGGAGTTGTACCGATCATTGTCGACACTACAAGAATCACTGAGAGCCCCGTTGAACCTGTGCTTGAGGAAACCCTCTTAGGAGATGGATTAGCAAATATTTTGTTTGTAGGTCGAATTGCACCGAACAAAAAAATCGAAGACATCATCAGACTGGCTGAACATTACAAGCGTTATGTCGATACAGATTACCGCTTTATTTTCGTTGGACGGACAGATGCGGTGCCTCGTTATTACAACACCATTCTCGCACTTATCGCCGAGTATCAAATGCCCCGCGATCGTTTTGTTTTCACAGGCACGGTAACCGATTCAGAGCTCGCAACCTACTACCGTGCATCCCATGCCTACGTTTCGCTTAGCGAGCATGAAGGGTTCTGCGTTCCGCTGGTCGAGGCAATGGCGGCTGATATTCCGGTGCTCGCATTCGGGGCGACTGCCGTCCCCGAAACACTTGGAGGCGCTGGCATCTGCTTCTCACCAAAGGATCTAGAGTATGCAGCTGAGATGCTCGGTCTCCTGGTGTACGATGACACCGTGAGATCTGACATTATTTCCGGTCAACAATCCCGTGTGGCCGACTTCGGACCGGCGAGTACCGACGCTGTCATCGACGATTTGATATCGGTCTGTTCGCATCAGTGAAGATTGCCATAATTGTTCAACGCTACGGCACCGAAATTCTAGGTGGTTCTGAATACCACTGCCGTCTTGTTGCCGAACGTCTTGCATGTCGTCATGACGTGGAAATACTGACAACCTGTGCGCGTGACTACATCACATGGGCCAATGACTACCCTGTGGGCACTGATCGAGTCCGAGGTGTAACGGTTCGCCGTTTCGCGAATGCTCTTGAACGGGACATAAATAAGTTCAATGATTATTCCAATTGGATTTTTCATAACCGACACAGTTCTGACGACGAACAAGAATGGCTCAAGCAACAAGGGCCGTGGTGCCCATCACTCATCGAGTACCTCGAACAGCATCAGGCGTCTTATGACGCAATTATCTTTTTTACCTACCTTTATGCCCCGACGGTTCTGGGCCTCAAGGTTGCTTCAAAACGAAGCATCCTTGTCCCAACAGCCCATGATGAACCAGCAATCGCTCTTGACCTGTACCGCGATGTGTTTCAGGCACCATCCGGAATCGCCTACAACACGAGTGTGGAACGGGCTTTTCTGCATTCCAAATTTTCTATAAACGCAAAAGCCGACAAGATCATTGGATGCGGAGTAGATCTGCCGGCGCAATATACGAACGGCAACATACCAGTAACAGAAGACCTCGACCAGGAAGACGATACATCTACATCTATCGCAAGCAGAAACTCGGCGCAATCTGATGCTACTGCATTTCGGCGTCGACATCGTTTGTACGGACCATTCGCTCTCTACGGTGGTCGAATCGACCCTGGCAAAGGATGTGAAGAGTTGATCGCCCATTTTGGTTCGTACTTTTCAAAGCACGGCGACGCAACTCTAGCTCTGATGGGTGTAAAACTTATGCCAATTCCAGAGGAACCCTACATTCGATTTGCCGGTTTACTCTCTGAACACGAGCGATCCGAAGCACTACATGCCGCAAATGTTGTAATCGTACCTTCACAATACGAAAGTTTGTCTTTGCTAGCACTTGAGTCATTCGCAGTCGGCACCCCTATACTTGCGAATGCGCGAAGTGACGTTGTCACCGATCACTGCCAACGAAGTAACGGCGGCTTGTACTATGCCGACCAGAACGAGTTTGTAGAATGCTTACAGCTCTTGATGACGAACGAAGACCTCAGGGCTTCGTTGGGCTCCAATGGACAAGCGTACGTAAAAGCGAACTACGAGTGGGACGTAATCATGGACAAGTACGACTACCTACTCCGATCCGTATCCGGAAAACGAGCTTCTCAATCTTCACGGTCCAGAAGAACACGTCCTTCGACCTCGAAAGCATCCAGAAATCCACGTTCGCGCAATCGAGGGCGCTCAAAACCACGTAATAACAGCGGACGCTAAATCGTTCTATCGATAATTAATGTTTTCTTAATTGCTCGTTAATAGCTTCAAAAACATCTGGATTTACACGGTCGACATTACCTTTAGCTTGATTAGTAGGTTTGTTTTCCTTGATTTCATCAATATCGTCCCTACTAAACCGTGCACGTCGTGTTGGTATTCCGTAACGCTTGATCATTTCATTTAGAGTCGTGGGTTTAATCTGTAACAATTCAGCCGCTCGCTTTTGAACGCCCTCTGAAACATCAAGTGCGCGAAGAATCAGCCGTGTCTCCATTTCTTCAATGATTTTCCGAAACGGTATGCCCTCGGCAGGCATATCAAAATTCGGTAATTGAAATGATTGTGATGCTTTCATTTCATCCGGAATAAGATCGGCACCGATCCTCGTTGAAGACGTCAAGACTACGGCTCGCTCAATAATGTTTTCCAACTCCCTTACGTTGCCAGGCCAGTGGTAGTCCTCCAAACACTGAAGAGCCTCCGGTGAAAATTCCAAATCCTTTTTCTGATTTTCCTTTCCATACTGGTCCAGAAAATTTTGAGCCAATAACGGGACGTCTTCCAGGCGATCTCGCAAAGACGGAAGATCGATCGTAATGACATGAAGACGGTAATACAGATCTTCACGAAAACTACCTTCTTCAACCATCTTCTGAAGATCAACATTAGTCGCGGCAATAATACGAACGTCGACCTTAACTGTATCGACACCACCTAATCGCATGAACTCACGCTCTTGAATCACACGCAAAAGCTTAGCTTGGGTCTCAAAAGGCACCGTTCCAATCTCGTCAAAGAAAATACTTCCTTTGTCAGCCATCTCAAACAAACCTTTTTTGGGCGCAACAGCACCAGTAAATGCGCCCTTCACATGACCGAACAAATTTGACTCAAGAAGGTCAGACGGCAGACTTCCGGAATTCACTGTAATGAAAGGCTTTGCCGACCGCGGTGAATTCATGTGAATCGCACGCGCAACTAACTCTTTTCCTGTTCCGCTCTCGCCGGTAACAAGAATCGTTGTGCGGCTAGGTGCAGCCTGTGAAATTAGGTCAAAAACACGCTGAATCCGTGGACTCCGACCGATAATATCGCCATATTTATTAGTTTTCGCCTGAAGATTTTTCCGAAGTACTCGGTTCTCTGTTACGAGCCGTCTCTGCTCTACCGCATTCCTAATAACTACAAGAACATCATCGTTCTTGAATGGTTTTTCAATGAAGTCAAATGCCCCTCGCTTCCACGCTTCACGTGTGTTACTTGCCGTCCCAAATGCTGTAATCATAATTACAGGCAAATCACTATCGAACTTCTTAAGCGCTGCAAGAGCATCAAGTCCATTCATCCCAGGCATCATGACGTCGAGTAGTACAGCATCAAACGATCCCTTTTTTGCTGTTTCTAGAGCTGACTCACCATCCTTCGCCATCCGCACCAGGCATCCTTCTCGAGACAGCAATGAATAGAGGATTTCGCGCATGATTTCCTCATCATCAGCTACGAGTATTGATACTCCGTCTAACATTTCATCTCCTAGCGTGCCGCTTCACTTGTAACTACCCGGTCAGAGGATGCCATCGGAAAAGTAAGAATAAAAGAAGTGCCATGCCCTGGTTGGCTCTCGCATTCTATTTTTCCGTGGTGCTCTTGAATAACCCCATAAGTAATTGACAGACCGAGTCCTGTACCTTGCCCGACGTCCTTAGTAGTGAAGAAAGGGTCATATATGCGAGATAAGTTTTCGGATGGAATACCGGACCCCGTATCAGACACTTCGACGATGGCATTACCGTTCTCTGAGCGACTTGCGATAGTCAGCCAGCCCCCAGTCGACATCGCATCCCTCGCATTCAAGAATAAATTGAGAAATACCTGCTGAAGTTTAAACTCGACGCCTCGCACAGCAACGGACGACTTTGATAAGTCCTGGCGCACTTGCACATTATTAGATTTAAATTGATGTTCAAGTAAGGCGATCACGTCATTTACAACTGCATTGATATCCACTGGGCGAGATATATTTGGACTTCCAGGACGGGACAAATTCAACAAACCGTTAATAATCTTCGCCGCACGAAATGTTTGCTTCTCAATCTTCAGCAAGATCTGAGTTTTAGGATCATCGAGATCCGCACCATCTAAAAGCATCTGGGTGAAACTCGAGATTCCCGTCAGAGGTGTGTTTACTTCATGAGCGACACCAGCAGCCAATAAACCAACGGACGCCATCTTCTCTGATATTTGCAGTTGTTCCTCTAACTGAACCCTAGAGGTAATATTCTCAATGATGACCATCGTCCCATTAGTCTCACCATCGGGAGTCATGAGAGGAGCAGTCGCAACGTTAACGAGAAGACGCTCCGGCTTAGGACTCCCAGTATCTTCCACATGCCGAGACAGAAGCGGCACACGATACAATGCTGTGCCGTGGGGAGATTCTTTACGGGAAACTCTTAAGCGCTCAGCAAACTCTCCGTCAAAAAGAGCGTCGAAAGCTTGCCCCACTGCCTGCTGGCTTGAAACACCATAGAGGCGCTCAAGGCCTGCGTTCCACCTAACAACGGAGTCATTCAAATCAAACACCACAAGTCCATCATTCAATGATTCAATGATGTTTTCATTGAATTGATGCATCCTATCGAGTTCGCCAGCCTTTTCCTGCAACTGCCCGTACAAACGGCCATTCTCAAGAGCGGTCGCAACTTGACCTGCCACTGTCGTGAGCAGTGCCATATCCTCACTACTCAGTGGTTCTCCGCTACCTTTTCGCCCAAGGGCCATAATGGCTATAGGCCCTTCCTCTACCACACATGGAACAAAATAAAAGATTTCCTGCTCGCGCCAAAATTCAACATCAGTCGGAGAGCAGTTACGCCGACTCACAGAATCGTCAAGCAAAACCATGTGACGGTTAACCATTCTTTCACCAACACTCGATGATCGTTTCAGTGGTGGTGGCGCATCATCAAAACCTCTCCACCGTATTGGACGGTAGTCTTTGCCTCCATCAATCTCGGTGTTAGCCGAAAAGTCTTGACCAAGAAATAAGATCATTCGATCAACATCAAATGTCTCGCTCACCCGACTCACCAAACGGGTACTAAGTCTCTGCAAATCAAGATCCGTACTAAGATCGCGGGCAAAACGTACCAACGCCCGACGATAATCGAAGCGGTCTCGATAATAGACACGATCGAGCATCGTCTGAATTGTGTTCTTCACGGGCCTAGCTAAAAGAACCACAACAGCAGTCGCCAATAGCGCAATGATTGAGTTGTGACCATCTGACTCTTCAAGGAATACAGCAGTTGCCAAACCCTCGAGCACCAAATAAATCAAGACCATCGCGACAACAACAGAGCTATACACAAGGCTCCGTTTGACGATTACTTCAACATCGCGCAACCTGTAGCGAATGATGGCAGACGCGAACGCAAGCGGTATAAGCCCTAGTGCTATCGCTGTGAACTCCAAGCCAGCAGCTGGTGCAAATCCGACTGCATACGGAATACCGTAGGACAGGGCAAACGGCACACCACCAAGCACGGCTCCTGACACAACCCATCGAAGCTGTCTTCGGGATGTGACCGAGTGTACGCGCCGTAACGCAATAATCATTATCCCGAGGCCACAGAGAGTGCAGGCTGCCAAATATAAGTGCTCGAGCCGCCAAACCCACTCGATAGAGCCAGTAAACCCTGCTCCATCCTGACTACCCAGCACCGCCATGACTTGCATCACTCCAAGTACAAGCGCAGGTGCATATACGAGCGGGACTACTGTAGCTCCTAGCTGGTGACGGACCCACCCAGGGGAACGCTCAGGAAACACGAGAGCGAAATGCATAAACAATGGCGCTAAGAGCAATATTGAAATTTCATCGGCCCAGAAAAAGACCCAGTCAAGCCTGTCGAGACGGCCAGAAAATGAAAATGCAAATACACCAAAAAAAGCGACTGTCAACCAAAAAAAATGCAGCGTTGCCTGATGGCTAGGACGTCGGATTCGAACCAGGGTACCGACAAGCAATCCAAATAAACCTACCGCCGCCAACGCTAAATACACAGGTAGCGCCACCGTTGATACTCTCTCAAGTTCGACGCTATGAAGCTGCTGGCTAGGACCGCGAAGTAAAACGTAGTGAAGCAGGGAACCCTCGACCTCTGTGTGCATAAAAAGAAGCACATCAGCATGAGATTCGATCGGCTGGTTATTGATTGATAGTAATAAGTCACCCGTTTTGATTCCAGCGCTATCGCCTGGTGACCCGAGTGCAACGTCCTCCGCTACGACACCATTAACTCCCTCAAACCACAACACTCCATCCTCAATTTCACTCCAATTTGAAACAACAACAGCGTTGGCGGTCGCCAAAAACACCAATACTGAAACAAGCCCAACGGCAAGGAGAGCCCGCCCCCATTCCTCCCGGTATCGCCTCGTATTCGATTCTCGATTAGTAGAGGTCATAACTAAACCACAGGCAAGAGACTCTTAAGCCTCTCTCCGTCATGCGACCAGGTTGGATCTCGACTAGAAAGAACCCTAGGAAAGGTCAACGGACTGAAAGACGACTTCCAACCATCGGCCACCGCCCTCATCATTGCAAGGCAGTGACGGTCACGTCCGATTTTTAGACCCATAGAACTAGCGTCTGAAAACACTCACTCTAGAAATGAACAACGAGACCGCCTACCACTTGCCGAGGTGGACCAACAACTAGTAGTTCGTCGTAGACCGACCCACCAGATACTTGCTCATGGAAAAGGCTTCTTACTGTCACCAGAAGTTCCCAAGTACTGCCATCAATAGGTGAAAACGGTAGCATTTGCATGACACGTATATCGTACCTGGCATCAAGGCCAGACTTCACTGCATTTCCCGAAGCTCTCGCATAAGCCGTATTAACACGACAGCGTGCAGTTACACGGGTCGACGTTTCTGGAATTTCAGCTTCTATAGTTGCCGTGACATCATGGAACCGCTCAAATCCAGACCGAAAAACCCCGACCTTTGATGGCGCTAAACCTTGCGCTGTCCACGGCGCCCAGTCCGCCATTACGACACTGTAATCAACCGTCCCACGAACACGTTCGTCGATGTCATGCCTGACACTAAGCCCCCAGCCATCAACCGCTAATCCACTAGCACTCGTCAAGTAGTAATGTCCCCCAGAAGCCGGCAATGCACCGGTTGGAACATGCCGTCCCGCTTCAAACATTGCAACTAACTGATCATTTACATCCTGAGTAAAACGTTTCACACCGACGACGGTCGTATCCGTAAGACTTTGCTCGACGCCAACCTCAAAATGAACAGTGCGCTCTGCGCGCAGGTCATCAAAACCAGAAAGAGACGTAAACGTTCGCTCAGGCGGCAACCACGTGCCGTCCAGAGGCGGCAGGAATTGCTCCGCTCCCGGCGCGGTCATATTCTGTGAAGCGCCTATGCGTACGCTGGCACCCTCGAACGGGACAAACTCAACAGAGGCATGAGGGCTAAGAAGGGTGCCATCTTGAAGATAGCCATAACGATCAAATGCTGTTCCGTAATCCAACACGAACCCGGGCGACACCGACCAACTATCAATAGCCTCGATGCTCCCAACTTCCCGCGACGAAAACCGGAAAGTGCTGTCTGCCACGTAATCGGGCAACAAGCCATCACTCGAAACACTCGCCTGCTTGCTATACGACATCGACAAACGAACGTTATGCGAATCACTTGGCCTCGGCGAGTACCGACCCGCAAGGACCCAAGATGAAGCTTGTCCAGCCACCATCTCTAGTGCGCCGCGTACCGCCAAATCAGTCTCACCAAAAGGTGCCAACGCCAGCGATGCAATTTGTCCTTGCATTACGTCTGTCGTCCACAAATCGCTAACACCTGCTGCCGTCGCACGCGTCAGAAACTGTAATTCTGCAGACATCGGTGAATGACTATCGAATTGCGGGGTTCTAGAAGTGAGTATAGTTTTCGCCGTGTCAGCTTCGCTGTCAGTAACGTCCGCTTGAACCACCCCATAGCCAATGTCCTTCAAGACACTTCGCCGAATTCGACGAAGGCGCCATGCTTTCGCATTGTGGTCGTGAGGAGCAACGTCCGACGGATCGCTATCACTAGCATTTTCTACATTCGTCGTCTCTTGAAAGTTCGCCCGAGAATCCAAAACAACCGGAGCCAAACTTCCTAGCTCAACGGACGCAGCTGACACAATCAATTTTTTTGCGTTTCTAGTGGCACTCGCCAACTGTGCGACCATGGGCGAGGAACGTCCCTTAATAGCTATCCGTTCAAACACTCGCTCATTTGCACCCAACTCAACCACGTGTCGAGCGCTACCTAAATAATTAAGGTGAGATCGGAGTAGATATCGGCCAGGAATCAAGTTAGCAAATGTAAATCGTCCGTGGTCATCTGACACGGCAATCGATGTGCCACTTGGCCCAGAAAGGGAGAGGAGTAAACGGCTGACTGCCTCACTGTCATTGTTAATGACGACACCGGTAAAAGAACTTGAGGCACGCGTTTCCACCGATTTTCCATCGGCAGAAATATTCTTTTCGGCTGCAGCCACTGGCGCGATACCAGTAAACACAACAAACAATCCGACCACGACAGGAACAATATGTGACATCGTTTTCGCCGTTAGCAGTCAGACAAACTGCCCGCGCCCTAGTATTTAGGCTTCTTCGACTGTAAACATAACATCGTTAATAAGTTCAGTCGAACCAGCGTTATCTATCAACTTAATCTCTAGCCGAAAATCACCAGCAGGAAAATTACGCAGCGGCACTTGCTGTGTAATGGGAAGTGTATGCCCCATAGAAAGGTTGAAGCCCAATCCTATGGTCTCCGCGTTGAATTCTTGTGGCTGGGTCTTGTTAAAAAACTCTTCGGGTTCGGGCCCGTCAGGCGTCTGCTGATAGAAATTGTATTCAATCTGCAGGTCTGGCATTGCACCATCCCGCGAACCCGGATTGTAGACAACGTATATGAGAAAAAGTTCATCCTCTTTCGCAAAAACCCGATCAAATTTCGGCTCAATACGAATGCTATTAGAAATAGTGTACGGACTAAGCTTCTGCTGTTCCGGTGTTAAAGGAACCTGAAGTTGTTCTAGTTGCAGTTCGCCACTTATCTCGTCCACCGCTGGAATTATCACAGTACTCGTCTGAAGCGTTCCGTTCCAAAAATCTGGGACCGCAACAGGCTGTCGTAACAGCATGGACGCCGATGGAACGGCAGCATCTTCAGCTTCCTCACCACCATTACTGTCACGAATCGCAATAAAAGCTTCGTACTCGCCCCCAGGAGCTATAAACGCACGACTGATCCGGATCGGCTCGGTTCCTCCTGAGGCAACATCGACGAAATCATAATCCTCAAAGACCGGCAGTAGTTCCGGCGCCTCGTCAGAATCCTCATTCTCAGCAGTGGATAACGCGGCAATGGTTGCCGGGTCCAACAGACTGAAGTACATCGCAACTGTGGGTGTACTGATTTTCGACGGATCGATCGTCAGGGTATAGGCCATATATGCGTTACCGTCAGGCCCTAATTGGGAAGCAAACCCGCCCAGTTCGAACGGCGCAGGCCCTGACGACGGCTCAGTCACAGTTTGCCTGGTCTCTTCCATGAGCGAGACCAGCTCTTCTTGCTGCCAGTCCTCTAGTTGGTCAACACCCTCGGGTTCTTGTGCCGCAACTGAAGAGGTTGTCAGAAACAATGCTGCAACAAACGATAATGTCACGAACCTAAAGGTTTGAAAATTCTGAGTCATTAAAACTTTGTCTCCTAACCTGAACCGCCTCATAACTAGACTAATAATAACTCTTTAGCGGGAGGAATCATAGGTGACTCTCTGGACCAAGTCAATGCCCCTGACAGCATGCAACACATTGTAAATCAACCAGTTACAAAGAACCCGTCTGATTTCCAGCATGGTATTATTCACCGCCTGATCTCGCTTCAATTATGCCGATAAAAAAACCACCCGTTGCTCTCGTCGTACTTGATGGATGGGGCATTAGCCTTGAACGCGACCACAATGCGATCTTGCTCGGAAAAACACCAAACTACGACGAATTGCTCAGTCGTTTCCCCCACGGCTCACTCGTCACGAGCGGCGAAGCTGTTGGCCTGCCAGCAGGTCAAATGGGGAATTCTGAGGTGGGACATATGAACCTCGGTGCTGGACGTGTGGTTTATCAGGACCTGACACGAATCGACCACAGCATCCAAAAAGGCGAGTTCTTGGACAATGACGTCCTTTGTAAAGCCGTTAGCCACTGCACCGATGGCCGTCATGCCTTGCATTTAGTCGGCCTCGTCTCGGATGGCGGTGTCCATAGTCACCTACGTCATCTCATTGCCCTCATTGAGCTTGCCCAACAACATCGCGTGCCACAATTGTTCGTCCATGCGATCACTGATGGACGAGACTCTTCTCCGACAGGAGCGGCTGAATATCTACCGAGTATCGAATCGAGCATGCACGCCTTAGGAAGCGGCCGCATCGCATCTATAAGTGGTCGCTACTATGCGATGGACAGAGACAAACGATGGGAACGAACTCAAAAAGCCTACGACGCGCTTGTCTGGGGACAAGGACGGCATACGACGAATGCCAGTCAGCTTGTACGTAATTCCTACAAAGAAGGTGTCACCGATGAGTTTATTGAACCTACAGTTATTGTGAACGGAAATGGCAAGCCTATTGGGCCTCTTCGTGACGGTGATGCGGTGATATTTTTCAACTACCGAGCTGATCGCGCAAGACAATTAGTAGCAGCTCTTGCCTTTAGTAACGAGCGTTTTACGGATTTTGACCGTGGTAAACGAACTCAACTTAACGTGACAACTCTTACAGAATACGAAGCCACTTACCGGTTGCCCGTCGCGTTTTCACCAGCGACTTTTACTGGAAACGTCGCCGAGGTCCTGGCACAAAATCACCTTACAAACCTCCGGCTTGCAGAAACTGAGAAATACGCGCATGTAACATATTTCTTCAATAGCGGCGAAGAAACGCCATACCTTGGCGAGGAACGGATTCTTGTGCCGTCCCCAAAAGTCCCAACGTATGACTTAGCTCCGGACATGAGTGCCAAAAGTATTACGGACCAGTTCGTAAACGACATCGAACAGCAGCGGCACGATGTCATCATCTGTAACTTTGCCAATGCCGATATGGTGGGACACACAGGAAAACTTGATGCAACAGTTCAAGCAGTGTCCACCCTCGACCAATGCCTCGAACGCATCATCAAAGCAACCACGGCTGCTGATGGGACTCTTCTTATTACTGCCGACCACGGAAACGCAGAACAATTGTGGGACCGCGAACGCAAGGGACCCCATACTGCACATACTCGTAATCCCGTCCCTGTCGTCTTGGTAAACAATGCAGTAGCCGGTCTGAATTTAAAGCTTCGTGACGGGTCACTGCGGGATGTAGCTCCTACACTACTCCGTGTCGCAGGCGTTGAAACTCCACCTGAAATGACAGGGAAAGACCTCAGAACCTGGGTAGACGAATCTTAGTTGGTGTTGCAGTAGCTCTATGAGTAGAAACCTTTGGCACGGTACAGAAGTTGAGCGCCTTGTACCTACTCCACTTTTTGCTTCGCGGCCTCGGCAGCAATACGAAGCGAGCGAAGGAAACGCCGGTCGTTAGCCGTGATATCGAGTCGACTTTGTGAAACTTCTCTATGAGTAGCCGGGGCGGTAGCTTTTGTTAGCGCCTGCGAGTTCGAGCGATCACCAAATCCGATCTCTGCCTCTAAAGAAACCTGCATTTCATACCCCGCAGCACGCGCTTTCTCACGACACTCTTCCACCCGCGAATCTTGCGCGACTGCGGTTCCGATGGCCTCAGCAAGCTCACGCGCGAGATTGTTCACGACGTCTTCCATGCTGCGGTCTCCTTCAACTACATACAAAAAGGGAAGCCTTATTGCCTCCCCAAACTGATAAAAATGAGCCTCAAAAAAACAATCGGAAAGCCTGTAACCCTCAGCATGTCAACCACATTGCCGAGCTGGCAGAGTGTAACTACCGCATAACGAGAGTGTCAAGATAAATACCACTTTATCTAGTTGTTTTACTATGTTTGGGCACCACATCATGTGGTTTCACTCAAGCTAGAAAAAATACCCTTAATTCCTCCACCCTTAGTCCTAATCAGGTGTCCTAGAATCATCACCGCATGGAATCTAAAACTTACGGCCCTAAACGCTTGGATACTCCACCGGTTGATGAACTTGGCGAACCCGGAACATTTCCATTTACGCGTGGCATTTATCCAACCATGTACCAAAAGCGCTTATGGACAATGCGACAGTACGCAGGCTTTGGCACAGCCGAAGAATCAAACCGACGCTACCAATATTTGTTAAACCAGGGAGTCAGCGGATTAAGCGTTGCATTCGACCTACCAACACAAATCGGCTACGACTCCGATGATCCACTAGCTGCTGGTGAAGTCGGCCGCGTAGGTGTTGCGATCGACTCAATAGAGGACATGACCCAACTGTTTGAAAAAATTCCGCTTGATCGTGTGTCGACATCAATGACGATCAACGCGACTGCGATAATCCTACTTGCCCTGTACATCGCCACCGCCAAACGTCAAGGCGTAGCAACTGCCGTACTTACTGGAACGCTGCAAAATGACATCTTGAAAGAGTATGTCGCACGAGGAACCTACATTTACCCACCAGGACCGTCCCTTCGTCTCGTCACCGACGTCGTGGAATATTGTGAACAGAAATTGCCACGCTGGCACCCCATCTCAATCAGCGGGTACCACATTCGAGAAGCCGGGGCAACAGCAGCCCAAGAAGTAGCGTTTACGTTCGCCCATGCAACGGCTTATGTAGAAGCGGCGCAGGAACGAGGCCTCGATGTTAATTCGTTTGGAAGCCGATTATCGTTCTTCTTTAATTCACATAACAATTTCCTTGAGGAAATCGCAAAGTTCCGTGCAGCCCGCAGGCTGTGGGCGTCTCTAATGCGAGACCGATTCGGCGCCACCGAACCGCGTGCGCAGCAGCTTCGGTTCCACACACAAACAGCTGGCAGCACACTCACGGCGCAACAGCCTGAAAATAATATTGTCCGAGTCACTCTTCAGGCCCTTGCCTCAGTACTCGGTGGAACACAGTCACTTCACTGCAATGGGCTAGACGAAGCCCTTGGACTACCCACAGAAGAAACCGCACAAATTGCCCTGCGAACACAGCAGATTATCGCTAAAGAAACGGGAGTCTCAGCTACCGTCGACCCCATTGGCGGCGCATGGGCCATCGAGGACATGACCGATCGCATCGAAACTGATGCTCGCGCACTGCTAGCAGAAATCGAACAACAAGGTGGTACGCTTTCTGCTATCCAAAAAGGATTTATCCAGCGGGAAATTCAAGAATCAGCTTACAAGGCACAACAAGCGATCGATAACGAATCGACTGTTGTTGTTGGTGTAAATCGATTCGCAACAGATAAAACTACACCGATCGAAAGCCAGAAAATTGATCCCGGAATAGAAACTGCGCAAACAGAACGTGTAGCATCCCTCCGGAATTCCCGTGACCAGCACTTAACCTCCACAGCACTTAAGAAAGTAGAAGACGCCGCTCGCGAAAATGTAAATCTCGTGCCTTCTATTGTCGACGCCGTGGAAGCAAAAGCGACGGTCGGTGAAATTTCCTACACACTCAGGAAAGTGTTTGGCGAACACACCGAAATAAGTTAACCAGATTTTTAAATCGTCGACGGAAACTTTCGCTCATCTCGTTCAACCGCGCCATCAAGAATATGGATAACGCGATGGGCGTGCTTCGCAATATCCTGCTCATGGGTAATCAGAATGATAGTGTGACCTTTCTGATGAAGTCGTTCAAACACTGCCATAATTTCAACTCCAGTCTTGGAGTCGAGGTTTCCTGTTGGCTCATCAGCCAGCACGATCGACGGATTATTAACAAGCGCTCGAGCAATCGCTACGCGCTGCCGTTGCCCGCCTGATAGTTCATTCGGGCGATGACTCATTCGGTCTTCCAGTTCAACTAACTTCAATGCCTCAATCGCTCGATTCTTGCGAGTACTTAGCGGCACGCCGGCATAAATCAGGGGCAGTTCGACATTGTGTAACGCCGAAGCACGCGGCAAAAGATTAAATGTCTGAAAAACAAATCCAATCTCTTGATTCCGTATGCGTGCGAGTTCATCATCATTCATCTGGCTTACATTTTGCTGATTCAGCATGTAAGTGCCGGTTGACGGTGTGTCGAGACAACCAATTAAATTCATAAACGTTGACTTGCCAGAGCCTGACGGTCCCATAATCGCTACAAACTCACCTTGATCGATGCTTACAGAAAGTCCTTGAAGCGCATGGACTGACTCGGCACCCATACGATAGGTCTTCCAGAGTTCACTTGTTTCAATTAAAGACACTCGCTACTACTCCCACAACGAAACCGCTAGAGATTCCCGTTATTAAGACGACTAAAAGTTGCTTGTTGTTTACGGTCTAGAAGCTTATCCGACTTCAATAGGCCAGCCTTCACAAAGCACAGCCAACCAACTAAAACCAACAGTAAATCGAGAAGGTAGAAACACAACTAATTACAGATGTCTCTAAAAAGAACAGCTGAAAGGAATCGTACTAATTCTGATTGGGCGAAACTTATAACTTAATCGGTTGCCCTACAATCATTGCGGGAAAATACGCTCTAATCGTAGTACTCCAGACCTAAGTGAGTTATAAGTTCTTCGCCACGAAGATGCCGGAGGGTGTTCTTAAGTTTCATCAATTGGATGAAAAGATCGTGCTCAGGATAAACGTCCCGGCTATGAATAGGGCTCTTAAAATAGAACGACAACCATTCCTGAATACCCTTCATGCCGGCACGCTGAGCAAGGTCAAGAAATAGAGCCACGTCCAGCACAATCGGAGCAGCAAGAATACTGTCTCGGCAAAGGAAGTTGATCTTTAGTTGCATCGGGTAATCAAGCCACCCAACAAGGTCGATATTGTCCCAACCTTCTTTGTTGTCACCACGCGGGGGATAGTAATTGATGCGAACAACGTGATGCAGGTCACTATAAAGGGTGGGGTAGAGTTCGGGTTGAAGAATATGGTCAAGAACCGACTTCTTGCTCTCTTCTTTTGTCTTGAACGATTCTGGATCGTCAAGAACTTCACCATCACGATTTCCAAGAATATTCGTGGAGTACCAACCCTCAACCCCTAGCAGTCTCGCTTTGAGACCAGGCGCGATCATTGTTTTCATCAACGTCTGGCCGGTCTTCAGGTCCTTCCCTGCTAACGGCGAACCAGTTTTCAGTGCCAACTCTTCAAGCGCAGGCACATCAGCACTGAGGTTTGGAGCGGCGTTAGCGTACGGAATACCTTCCTTGATGGCTGCATAGGCGTAGATCATGCTTGATGGAATAGCCGGGTCAGAATCATCAAGCCCTTTTTCAAACGCCTCAAGGGACGAGTGGACCGCCGACTCTTCCATAAAGATCTCTGTACTGCCGCACCAAACAAGGACGAGTCGATCAACATTCTGCTCGGTTTTAAAACGTCGAATATCCTCTATAAGCTGTTCAGCCAGATCACGCTTGGACACTCCACTTTTAACGTTCGGACCATTGAGCTTCTTGACATAATGCTGATCAAAAACGGCCGGCCAAGGGGTTATAGACTCAAGTTCTGGCCGGACTTGCTCAAGTAAATCTGGTTTGAGCACCTCTGCATTACGCGCAGCCTCGTAACAGTTATCGTCAAAAATGTCCCACCCACCAAATACCAAATCATCGAGGGAAGCGAGGGGGACGAAGTCTTTAATGAGTGGTGAACGGCCGTCGGTTCGCTTCCCAAGTCTCACAGTTCCCATCTGTGTGAGAGAACCTATCGGCGCCGCTAAGCCCTTTCGAATGGCAAAAACACCTGCCATGAAAGTTGTAGTGACAGCGCCGAGTCCCGCAAGCAGGACCCCGAGACGACCACTCGCCGGAGAAATTTCACTTGGATTTTGCACAGCCGGTCACTATAACATGCGTATTGGTTTCGAGAGGCGTTTATTGGTCCCAGAACATCTCATAATCTAAGATTCTTAGAGAAAGCACATGTCATTGTTCAGTCTTAAAAAAAGTAGCAACCCGCTTACGCTAGAAGTGTCAATGGCCGGCCTGAAACTTGGTTCGACCTTACTGCAACTCGGACTTCCAAATGAAGACATGCTCGCCGCACTGACGAAAGCGGTTGGAATCAGTGGTGAATCAGCCGTAGCCGTTGAAACGGATGCCGAAGTGAAACGTGTGCATGAAATGGCTAAAAATGCTGGCGTGTTAATTGACGTTCAAAAAACACGTTTCTCTTCGTTGCCTTTCACTTCCGAAACATTTGACGTCGTTGTGGCCGCTAATCTCATTGGCGATATGCGAATCAATGAGCGTGTCCTCTGCCTGCAGCAGATACTACAGGTACTAAAACCAAATGGCCGATGTCTTGTTATTGAAGCGGCTCCTCGAGGCGGGCTTGGGGCATTGTTTTCACAGCGGTCCCTTGACCGAACTTATGTTGCCTATGGTGGTGCAGAAGGAGCTCTCAAAGCCGAAGGCTTCAGAGCCGTCAGACAACTCGCCGAGAGTGACGGAAAAAAGTACATCGAAGGAATGAAATAATCCTCGATAGTAACGAAAAACCAAGATCAGTCTCACCGCAGTGGCCTGTCCTTGTGACCTCTCCAGATGACAGAAGGTCACCAATCAGTATCGTCAAAAGCCTTAATTAGAACGAAAGTTCCGGCTCGAACTTTCTGGCACGACTCTTGCAATTAAACCATCAGATAAATCAAAAGTTTGATTTATCTGCTTCACGTGAACACAGAGCACAAAGTCGAGGAGACAGTCGATGCATAACCGGATAAAGACGCTCATGTTTACCCTGCCCGTCATTACGTTAATTTTCAACGTAATCTGCGTATCTCCATCATGGGCAGCCAATCAATCCAATTACGACCTGTTCAAACGTGTACAGGAGCACGTACTTCGGTACTCTTTCTTTACCGTTTTCGATGATGTCAGTGCTGAGATCGCGCAAAATGGTCACGTGATCCTGACAGGCCACGTCTTGGGTGATCACAAAAAAGAAGACATTGCCAAGCGTGTAAAATCAGTCGAGGGCGTTACGAACCTCATCAACAACATCCAAGTACTGCCAGCATCACAACTCGATGACCACCTTCGCTACCAAGTCGCCAAGGTGATTTACAGCAATGCGAACTTTTGGCACTACTTTAGCCGGAACAATCCATCTATCCATATTGTCGTGAAACGTGGGCACGTGACCCTTACGGGTGTGGTCGACACCGAGATCGACCGGACTCTAGCCGGGTCCCTCGCCACACAATTCGACGCATTCTCGGTTACGAACAACCTTCGATTGCGCACCGAGGTAGCAGCAGACATCGAAGCCGTCGGGTAACCCTCCTCCCCGAAGTTCTTCGATCAAAGTGTCGCCCTGGCTTCAACGTCAGGGCGACACTTAATGTCTTCTGACCATTAGACATACCAGCACCACTGGCCAACCTTTCTTACATAGAAAATATTGTGTCCATACCGGCCGTGAAACCGAGTGTTACACTCCAACCGCTCCATGCCCACCTCCGAAACAGTATTCCTCATCGACGGCACCGCTCAGATGTATCGGGCGTATCATGCAATACGTGACCTGACAGGACCAGACGGTAAGGCTACCAACGCCGTATTTGGCTTTGTCACAATGCTCAGAAAGCTAATTAATGACCACCAGCCAGCATTAATCGCAGCAGCCTTCGACCTGAGAGGCCCGACCTTCAGAACAGAAATCGACGCCAATTACAAAGCCAACCGTCCGCCAATGCCAGACGACCTCTCAGAGCAGGTAGCCTGGGTACACGAAGCATGCCAAGCACTCGGTGTCCCTGTACTCACACATGAACGATTTGAGGCCGACGACGTGATCGGGACTCTCACAAAACAGGCTTTGGAAAATGACCTCGAGGTCGTCATCGTGACTGCCGACAAAGACTTTTTCCAACTGGTTCAACCTCGCGTTCGAATTTTCAATCCCCGTGACCAAGGACTCTGGTATGACGCAGACGGCGTTAAAGCGAAATTTGGCGTTAGCCCCGAGCAAGTTATTGATGTGTTGGCACTAATGGGAGATGCCGTCGACAATGTTAAAGGTGTTCCAGGCATTGGAGAAAAAGGCGCCAGAGAACTCATTACAACCTTCGGTTCTTTAGACGCTTTGCTGAAACAGTCAGAAGATGTGGAAAAAATCCGTTACCGTAACGCTCTCGCTCAATATCCAGAGGATGCAAAGATCAGTCGCGAATTGGTGACCATTCGGACCGACGTGCCCGTTTTTTTCGACCGAGAAAAATTACGGTACCAAGGTCCGTTATCTGAACGCTGCTTCGCACTATTTTCGTCTCTCGGTTTCCGAAAACTACTGGCAGATTACGCGCCAACCACGGCCATCGTGGAAAAAGACTACGAAGTGGTCCGCACGGAGTCTGACTTGCGCACACTCGTTGACGCCATCAACAACGCTGGGCAACTAAGCTTGGCGACACTGACAGACAGGCTACCACCCATGCAGGCTGAACTGGTGGGCCTATCTCTGTCAGTCGGTCCAGGACATGCTCGGTACATTCCACTCGCCCATCGTGCACTTGATATTGCGAGCGTACTAAGCAGTACCGTGGTGAATACTCTGATCGCAAAACCTTTAGCGAATAAACAGATTTCAAAAATTGGACATGACCTAAAGTACTCCGCACTTGTCCTTGGACGACACAACCTCCCGGTCGAAGGAATCACGACAGATACATTGGTGGCGAGTTACCTCCTCGACGTAACGGGAAATCACCAACTGGGTGGGCTGGCACTTGAGTACCTCGGATACAACGCTATTCCATTAGAAACGGTTATTGGCAAAGGGACAAAAGCACTTAACCTCGCTGAAATTCCAATTGATGCCCTGTTAGATTTCGCAGGAGAACAGAGCGACCTACCGACTCAACTTGCGGAGCAACTCATTCCGGAACTTGAAAAGCAAAACCTCGACGATCTTTACCGCGAGATCGAACTTCCGCTACTTTCGGTACTGGTTGACCTGGAGCGTACGGGTGTGCAAATTGACACTACCGTGCTTGCCAGACAGGCAACCACGGTACAAAGTCGCTTAGACAAAGCACAAACCGATATCTATAACCTGGCCGGAGAACAATTCAATATCAACTCGCCAAAACAATTAGCGGTAATCCTCTTCGAAAAATTAGAACTACCGACACTCAAAAAAACTGGGAAAACGAAAACCGCCTCCACCGCTGTCTCCGTCCTAGAAGAACTCGCACTAATTCACGAACTCCCGAAAAAAGTATTGGAATGGCGTAGTCTCCAAAAACTCAAGGGCACCTATCTCGATGCGCTGCCGCAATTGGTCAATCTGAAGACCGGGCGAATCCACACCTCATTCAATCAAGCCGTCACAGCGACAGGTCGGCTTAGTAGTAGCGAACCCAATCTACAGAACATCCCAATCAGAACCGAGATTGGCAAGGAAATTCGGTCAGCCTTTACCGCTCCGCCCGGTATGGTGCTGATTGCAGCAGACTATTCTCAAATTGAACTGCGGGTACTGGCCCACCTCTCTGGAGATGAACAATTAAAGACGGCATTTGCTAACAATGAAGATATCCACGAACAAACGGCAGAAAAAGTGTTCGGGCGAGACAGCGGACTTGACCCACATGAACTGAGGCGGCGCGCAAAAATAATCAACTACGCTCTACTTTACGGTAAGACAGCCTTTACACTCTCGAAAGACATCGGCGTTACGCCACAAGCGGCACAAGCATTTATTGATGCATACTTTGAGGGCTTTCCAGCAATCAAGACGTTTATTAATGACACGCTTGAAACAGGTCGTGCGACGGGTTCTGTGAATACCATGTTCGGACGGCGGAAAAAGATACCAGAGTTGACAAGTCATAACGGTCAACTGCGTAGTCGCGGCGAACGTGAAGCCGTGAATCTGCCAATTCAAGGAACTGCCGCGGATATCCTGAAATGGGCCATGATCAGACTCCACACCGCATTACCTTCAGAAGCCAGGATGATCTTAACGGTTCACGACGAACTCGTAGTAGAAGCGCCTGTGGAGCAGTGCGACGAAGTCAGTGACATTGTGCGTACACAAATGGAACAAGCGGTTGAATTCTCTGTCCCGCTGACGGTCGATATCGGAATCGGTTACAACTGGAAAGAAGCGAAGGGATAACACTCAGGTGGTCGCTCCTGTCATTTTTTCGCGTGCCGATCATCCAATCTCTCGCACACTGATCGATGATGACGCCCTGAAGGTGCTGTATCGGCTTCGCAAGTTCAACCACACCGCCTATCTGGTCGGTGGTGGGGTTCGTGACCTACTTCTGCAACGACACCCAAAGGACTTTGATATCGGCACCTCGGCGCATCCTCACGAAGTGAAGCGCATTTTTCGTAACTGCTGGATCATTGGTCGACGTTTCCGTCTCGCGCATGTGAAGTTCGGTCAGAAAACTATCGAGGTAGCAACATTTCGAAAACAAGTACCTGTAGACGACGCTTCTGCCGAAATTCCACGCAGCACAACGGACGAATCGAAACAATCATCGGAAGAACCCAATGCAACGCGACAAACCATCCGCCGCGACAATACGTTTGGTACACCCGAAGAGGACGCTTTCCGTCGAGACTTCACAATTAATGGATTGTTCTATGACATTTCGACATTTGCGATTATCGACTATGTCGGTGGGATGCAAGATCTACAGGGCCGACTTCTACGGTGCATCGGTAATCCGAACGAACGATTCGTCGAAGACCCCGTCAGAATGCTTCGTGCTATTGCATTCGCTACGCGACTTGATTTTCGTATTGATACACCAATTCGCGATGCCATCAAAAGCAACCACGCCGAGATTAAGAATGCCTCGCCGGCCCGATTGATCGAAGAACTCTACAAACTACTTCGCAGTGGCGTCTCCACAAAAACATTCAAAGGTTTATCTAAGAGCGGTTTGCTCCAACATATCGCACCAGAAGTCGAACACAAAAAATCAATCCGACTGTGGCGCTCACTCGAGACGCTCGACGTTTATCGGACAAAATTCACCTCCACACCCGAATCACTCACCAACGCCGTCTTACTTGGCAGTCTGATGACGCCGGTGCAAAACCTCGACCTTGCACCGCGTCGACGGGACGACCGTTCCGTTGGGCTCACGCTCGGAGACTTACCGGTGGCCAGGAAAGACGTTGACCGTCTCCGACGTGCCCTAGTGTTGCAATCTCGGCTGACGGACCCAAACCTTCCAGCGCGTGCAGTGAGGGGCATTCTTACCCGCCCGAGCTTTCCTGATGCATTAACGTGGCTCACGATTCATGGGAAGAATCCGGATGCCGTCGCACACTGGCAAGAACTTGCAGCAAAAGGCCCACGACCCCGTCCCGAAAAAAAACGACGGCGCCGTCGACGCCGCGGCCCACAAGTGACCTCGACGAACGAAAAAAAATCTGAGTAACGTCTGTCTACCCGGCAAGCAGAATACCGGTCACGTTAAAGAACGACAAAACGAACCCAACTGCTGTCAGTAGAATCAACACCAGAGAAGTGAGCATTACGCTGGTACTCTCACGGTGCTCATCACTAAAACCCATGAACTGGGCTGCTAACCATCCCCCCACAAACCCGCCGCCATGCGCCCAATTGTTCACACTGGGCATCACGAAGCCAAAAATACCAAGGATAATGGCCCACTTCCACAACTGCTGCGTCAGCATTGACTGACCCCGTTTCTGGCCGTACACAATCAGTGCGGCAAGTAGACCAAAAATAGCGCCGGAAGCACCAATAGTCGGCGCACCGGACATAGTGTTCGACACTAAAAATCCTGCAGCTCCAGAAATATTGAATAACACGAAGGCTCGTGCGGGCCCGTACGCATCAGAAGCCACCGGGCCAAGATTTCGGATCCACATCACATTAAAAAAAATGTGCAGCAGGCCGCCATGTAAATAGATGGCCGTAAGAAGGGTCCACCACCAACCAAGCTCCCACGCAACACCACCAGTCATACCCAACTGGTACAGCGCACGCCCGCCAGGAGAGAGAATCGATAAAAACCCAGACGCCTCCATGATCGCTTCCGGCTGGAGCAACAGTGCTAAAACATAGAGGGTGACGGTTGCACCGACGATCAATGTAATTTGATCAAGACGCGTTCCGATCACGGAGCGAAGCACTGGCGCCCACCCGAAAAGTCCAGGCCGCCATGCGCCACAGAAGGGGCAGGTCTCCTCGTTAACACCGACGAGCTGGTTGCACTGCGCACAAACGATTGAACCCTGAGCTTGTCGCACAAGTTACACCGTACTACGACTTATGATTCATGCGGTTGCAGTTCCGCTTGCTCAATAGTTTTATACGGCTTGGCAAGTCTGCATTTTGTAAGCACCCAGATGAGCGGCCATGCTGGGTCTAGTTCTGTCCAGCGCCTGGAGACACTGAACTTGGGACTGCGCGGAAACCCATGATGGTTATTGTGGAGTCCCTCGCCAGCAGTCACTAAAGCCAACAAACGGATGTTCGTCGCCGTATTGTCAAAATTCCTGTAACCGTGGGTATGGCACAAGCCATTAATTGACGAAGACAGCACAAACACATACACAAAGCCGTGCAACGCAGCAGCAAGAACAGCCCAGCCAATGCCAATGAGGCCACTCAAAGCCAGTATTCCAACGATTGGTCCTAAAATTCGAGATCGGAACACACGTCGTTCCCACCAGTCATCCTCAAGATCACGGGTATATTTGTCTAGCACCTGCGGATCGCGAGCCTCACGAACATAGTGAAAGACATTCCCAAGTTGCACCGACCAAAACCCTTTCAGAAGCGGACTATGTGGATCGCCTTCCTCATCGGTGAACGCATGATGCTTACGGTGTACTGCTACCCATTCTCGGGTATTGATACCAGTCGTAATCCACAGGCAGACGCGAAACCCCCAGGCAACTAACGGGTGCAGTACAAGAGCCCGATGAGTCGCTGCTCGATGCAAAAAGATAGTGGTAGAAAAAACCGCAACCTGCAGCAATACCAAAGTAACGCCGAGACAAATCAATAATGACGTGAGCACTCAATCCTCCGCTTACACGCTCCAACCGGAATTCTGCCGACGGCGAACTCTAACGCATCGACGCAAAGCTAGGTATGCTATCCATTCGTTCGCTCAAACTCCGCCATAAATGAGACAAGGGCATCGACCCCCTCCTCAGGAAATGCATTGTAAATCGAGGCCCGCTGTCCACCAACTGAACGATGTCCCTTAAGTCCGGCAAATCCAGCATCAGCAGCGTCCACCACAAATCGGCCATCAAGGTCGGTCGACGGCAGCTGAAAGGTAACATTCATCCTTGATCGACTATTTGGTAAAGCTGTTCCTCGATAGAAATCACTGGAATCAATCTGCGTGTACAACTTACCTGCTTTACGCTTATTTCTTTCTTCAATGACGACAAGGCCCCCTTGTTCAAGTAACCAGGACGTAACAAGGGAAACAACGTAAATCGCAAAAACAGGTGGCGTGTTGTGCAATGATCGGCTGTCAGCGAATGTCCCATATCGCATCATCGTTGGCAACGATGACGGCGCCCGCTCAAGGAGATCCGAGCGAACCAGCACGAGCGTGACACCCGCCGGGCCGAGATTCTTTTGCGCTCCTGCATAAATCAATCCGTGACGTGCGACATCGATCGGCCGACTAAAAATATTCGACGAAGCATCTATGACCGACGGCACGTCACCAGTCTGTGGCAACAATTCCCATTCAGTGCCAAAAATAGTGTTATTGCTTGTGAGATGTACGTAGGAAGAAGTCTCGTCCAAGTCAATTTCTTGAGCCGTCGGAACACGACAAAACCCTTCTCCTTCTGTGGTTGCCGCAACGCGGATCGCTCCAAACTTCGCAGCTTCTTTTGCGGCTTTTTGTGCCCACGATCCTGTCACAACGTAGTCTGCTGGTCTGGATTCCAGGAACAAGTTCATCGGTACCATCGCGAACTGGTGTGTCGCACCGCCCTGCATAAAGAGCACCTGGTAGTCATCCGGAATACTAGCCAATGACCTGATATTGGCTTCAGCAGTTTCTAACATTTCATCAAACGCAGGAGACCGGTGACTAATTTCAAGTACCGACATCCCGATCCCTGGAAGTGCCAGAAGGTACTCTCGCATCTGTTCTAGGACGATGGTCGGCAGTACAGCCGGTCCTGCACCGAAGTTAAATATGCGATTCGTCATGATGAAAAACGGTGAGTAAGGAGGCCATCACGAAGTTTCGGCTCAAACCACGTTGATTTTGGAGGCATGATGTCACCAGCGTCTGAAATAGCCAACAATTCGGATGGCGTCACAGCTGCTAGTGAAAATGCAACCGCGGCGGCACCAGAGTCAACAGCTTGCTCAAGCGCAGCGGTGCCACGTGATCCACCGATAAAAGTCACTCTCGGGTCCGTTCGAATATCTTTCACATTGAGAAGTGGTGCCAAAACATGATCCTGCAAGATTGCGACATCTAGTTGTTTGACTATGCTCTCACCATCACCGCCGATGGCTGACCGGACGGGGCTGAAATCGAAACCGTGCCAAGCACCAGCCAGATACATCGACACCCGCCCCTTTGACGGCTCAGGTGAAGCATTCGGCGTAACCAAAAAACGCGAACCGAGCGCCGTCAAAAATCCCTCTGTTGTCTGGCCGGCAAGGTCAGCAACCGTTCTGTTATAAGGCAAAATCCGCGTACTTGTGTCGGGAAACGCAACTCCTAAAAAATATCGCGATTCCGCGGCCGGATCTGGATCGCACAATTCATCACGTGCGCGAGCGGCACTGGCAATGCGGTGATGCCCATCAGCTATGTAAATAGATTGCACCGCTGCGAAAGCTGCCACAATATTTTCGGTGTCGGTGGTTGAGATTCTCCAGACTGTATGTTGCACACCATCCGGTGCAACAATATCGAGTAATGGAGCGGTTAACACATTGCTGACTGTGAAGCTCTCAAGAACGTCGTTCGCACGATAGGCAAGGAACACGATACCTGTTTGCGCCCCGAGTGCCAGCATATGGCGCGTTCGGTCATCCTCTTTGTCCGGTCTCGTTCGCTCGTGGCGCTTCACGACGTTGCGGTCGTACTCATCGAGTGAAAAACAGCCAGCAATCCCAATTTGCTCATGATCGTTAGTGCGAAGACGATATATGTACAAAGACGGTTCCGATTCAACCACGAGAGGTGCCGAAGAAACGAGTGTGGCAAGGTTCCGAGTCGCCTGCTCATAGACCTTCTGGTCATACGGGTCAGTATCATCAGGTAAATCAATCTCTGCCCGCGATACGCGTAAAAAACTCAACGGATTGCCAGTCGCCATTTTTCTGGCCTCATCCGTCGACACTACATCGTACGGCACGGCCGCAACCGCGGATGCGTTATCCGGCGTAGGACGAAGCGCACAAAAGGGACGAATAACAGCCACAGGCTACTGGGTGAGCGCAAGCGCCGACTCGGCCACTACGATAGCCGCAAGCCGGTCGAGAGCGCTGTCTCGATAGAGGTCAAAAAACTCCATATGTTCGTCAGGAACAGGGTCACCCGGCGGAAGATTTCGGTGTTCAAGTAACGGGTTAACAAATTCTCCACTTTTCCGCATGCGATAGTCGAGATGAGGTCCCGTTGCCAGTCCAGTCGACCCAACACGACCGATCACCTGTCCTTGCGTAACACGCCCCCCTTGCCGAACACCCTTTGCAAAAGCGGAAAGATGCAGATAGTAGGTCTCGTATCCATTCGTGTGGCGCAGTCGAACCATATTTCCAGAACCACCACTCATACCGACAGAGACAACGGTACCGTTAGCAACGGCAATCACCGGGGTCCCAGTTGGCGCGCCATAGTCAACACCCAAATGCGGACGGACCCCACCGAGCACCGGATGCACACGCCGGTAGGAAAATCGCGAAGTCACACGCGGTTCAAAACGAAACGGAGAGCGCAGAAAGAGACGCTTCATCGAACGTCCATTCTCATCAAAATATTGGGCTTCGGTCTCGCCAGGAACATGAAAACGAAAAGCCTGCACGCGACGACCATCATTGACGAACGTCGCCGCAAGCACATCTCCATAACTCGAAAACTCACCTTCCCGATATACCTTCTCGAAAATCACTTCAAATTTATCGCCGCGCCGTAAATCATTATTGAAGTCGATCTCCCCACTAAAGACCTCCGCCATCTGAACTGCAAGCAGCACACTTTCGCCACCCGCATCAAGAGCCGCCACCAATGAATTGTTCGTTGCATCGATCTTGCCCCGTGTAGAAACCTCCATGGTTTCTTTAATGTAAGGCACCAACTCCGCAACGTAACCAGATAAATCAGCCACAACACGAAGAAACTCGTCTTCATCAATGTGGTATTCAAATCGGCGCAGTTCACCCTTTTCTCGGTCAAATAGCATCCGATATGGATGGCCAACTCGTAAGCGACGCGGGTCAAACACTGCGCGAACGGCCTCGACTAAAGCCACTGTCTCATCCGCCAGGCTGTGGTCATCAAAAAGGCTCGCCAATGTAGACCGTCGGGGTACAGCCGCTTCGACCAAACGTGTTTCAAGCGGTAGTTCTATATCGTGCGCCAATAATTCTCTGACGACTGGCGCATCGAGCGGCGACGCCGAGTCGACAGAACCGCAAGCCAAGCCAACCACACCACAAGCGCATAATACGTGCAACTGTATGAATCGAAGGAACATAAGAGAATGGTCAGTTTACCATGGCAACTTCTTAAAGCTTGCCGAACATGGCAACTATTACCTTCCGTAAACTACCCAGTGACAGTGATGGGTTGGTCGCGACCGCTTGGTGGTTCAACAACACCAATGACAACCGTGTCACTGTAGCCTGCTGCACGCAACTGTGTAACACACGTGGCGGCACGATCGCTACGCACGCTAGCCAGTAGTCCGCCTGCCGTTTGGGGATCAAATAGCAGTAGATACCGCGGATCGGAAGTGTCCACATTATTGAGAGCCACAGCCCGGCGCAACCGGATATTCTGTGGCTGTAACGAACTCAATAGTCCAGCCGCTGCAGTGGCACACGCACCATCGAGCCACGGAATCATTTTCAGATCAAGACTGAGAGCAACAGGTGACGCTTTTGTCATCTCCACTAGATGTCCCAACAACCCAAAACCAGTAACATCTGTGCAGACCGTGACTCCATTAGACCGAAGCACCTTCGCGGCGTCTCTGTTTGAAACAAGCATGTTCCGAATGGCTCCATCAACCCATCGCGCTTTCGCTTTGCCGTGCATGTCGGCCGCAAGCAATGTACCGGTGCCTAACGGTTTTGTCAGAATCAAAACATCTCCTGGCGTTAATCCTCGCTTTGTAAAATAGTCACCTCGATTAATCGTTCCCGTCACCGCAAAGCCAAGCGTTAGTTCCGCACCTTCGCTCGTATGCCCCCCAACGAGAGCAGCACCAGCATCATTCAACACAGAAATCCCGCCAGCCAAAAGTTCTTCAAGCTGAGCTTCCATTTTGTCTTCAAGACCTAATGGAATGGACACGATTGCCAAAGCAGATTGCGGCTCAGCTCCCATCGCGTAAAGATCGCTAAGACAATGATTTGCCGTAATGCGACCAAATAGATAGGAGTCGTCGACCATTGACCGAAATGCATCCACAGATTGGACGACCAACTTACCCTCCGGGATTGCCTCCACTGATGCGTCATCGGGCGCATTGAGTCCAACCAACACTTCATCGCGGTTTATTGGTTCAAGCCGGCTGATAACACGGTCAAGAATGGACGCGCCTACCTTTGAACCACAGCCACCACAACGCATTGCTGCACTTGTCAATTCACGAATGTTCTCGGCTGACGCCAAGCCAGACGCTTCAACGCGAGTTGCCGGATCACTCGTTCCCATCTCAGGCAAATCGACAAAACGCCCCATGAAACGCCGGTCGATCCAATCTTTCCATCGCCAGACCCACGAACCTTCGAACGACAATCGACCGCGCGATGCAATTGCGTATTGATCGCCAGTGCTTACAAGACTCAAAAAGTGGCGCTGCGGTGAAAACGGTCGTGGGGTCTTCCCCTTAAGGACTCGTCTCAAATTTCGCTCAAGTGGTGGTCCCTGCCGAACAGCGAACACGCCTGCCTTTTCACGGGGATACCCGACCACCGATGCAACATCGCCCGCAGCAAATACATCCGAATGAGAAGTCGACCGCAACGTTGGTTGGACAGTGAGAAATCCATGGACATCAACTTCAAGTCCACTGTCCCCTAGCCAATGCTGTGGCGCCGCATCTGTCGCCCACACAATTTCGTCCACCGGATAGGTGGAGCCATCGTCGAGTTCAATCCGATCATTGGCCACCTGCGACACGCGCTGCCCCAAATGCAGATAGACACCTCGCTCACTTAACACTCGTGAAAACCGCCGCTGCACGCCACGGTTATGCGTAGGCATTACTGTCGGCGCCGAACCAAACAAATGAAACTCTGGAGCACTGATTGTTTTCCCGGTCTTCATTAAGGCGCGGTGCATAGACAAGGTGAGTTCAATACCAGCCGCACCAGCACCTACCACCGCAACGCGCAATGGTTCGGAACTCACCCGCATACGCTTCTCAAGCGCTTTCCATCGGGCAACTAATCCACCAATCGGTTTCACCGGAACAGCGTGTTCGGAAGCTCCTGTCACACCACAATTCGGCGCAATTCCAATATCGATCGACAACAGGTCATAAGGCACGGGAGGACGATCACGACACATCACAGCTTTCTTCGCTAGATCAAGTCCAACGGCTTCAGTGTGATACAAACGCGCTCCTGCAAATCGACAGAGTGGTGCAAGATCAATATGAGCGTCGTCGAACGAATAATGCCCAGCAATAACGCCGGGTAGCATGCCAGAATATGGCGCGTGAAGGTCCCGAGTCACGAGCGTAATACGCACACCCGGTATCGGTCGCATGCCAAACCTACGCAGAACAATAACGTGGCTGTGTCCGCCGCCAAGCAGTACAAGGTCCTTAAGGATTGGTTGAGCGTTCTGCACGGTCTAGATCTCTACTCCATCTTAGTCGCTGACGCGAAGACCTTTTCCATCGCGCAAGAGAATCGATCAACCGGGGAAAGTAAGCTGACCACCAAAAATATCCCTTTCGGGAAATCAAAAAAATATCCTGGGTACAAATATACGTACTCGTCCTTTAGTAGCCGAATTACCAATTGCTCTTCACTACAGAGTGCTGGTACTTGTATAACGGCATACCAGCCACCTTCGACAGGCAGGAGACTGACAGCCGGAAACGTCTTAACCAAGCGCTGAAGGCCGCTAAAGTTTTCAATGACACGCTGACGAATCTGGCTCGCTAAAGCTTGTCCCGAAGACAATAGGTCAGATGTAGCCAACTGGACGGGTGTTGAAACCGAAAGATAGGTATCCATAACAAAACCAAGCGCTCGCAACGCGGATTCAACATCGCTGTCCACGCCACTAACAACAAACCAACTGAGTTTCATTTGAGGCAAACCTACTGCCTTCGATAGACCACCAAGGCAAAATGTCAACACCTCGGAAGAGTTATCGAGCACGCTCGTCTCAGGAACAGTCGTATTAATCGGGTAACCACTGAAGACTTCATCCACAATGAGTGCGCAGTGGTGACGCCGACATGCTCGCTGCAAAACTTTATAGTCCGCGGGCGATAGGTATGACCCCGTTGGATTATTTGGGCTAACCGCAATGAGCACGCGCACGCCATGTTCCATCGCCGCAGACAACGAACCAAGATCTATTTCCCATCGACCGTGAAATACCAACCGGTACGGGACCGGCTCGACACCATCTAAGCGCGCCAAATGTTCAAGGAGCGGATAGCTCGGTTCGGGAACAAGCACTCGATCACCGGGATTGCAAAGTAGCTTAAACAAACTACTGTACGCCTCACTAGTAGTCGCGGTTAACACCACACGATCAGGGTTTATCTGTCTCTCATGCCGCGATAAATACTCAGCAACAGAGGTACGTGCTTCCATTAACCCAAAAGGCGACGGGGTATACACAAGATTCTGAGGGTTGGAAAAGGCCTTCAGAAATTTCGGCGAATAATCGAGCCCGACTCGTGTCGGGTTCGATTCCGTCAGGTCAATGACGTCCGCCCCCTCAGCATCAAGTTGTTTTCGTAGCCGTGTCAGCTGGTTCTCCAACTGATGGGCTGGTATTCGAGAGGAAAACATGCCCCTGAGCATATGCCGACAAGATTCCTATACTGGATCAATTTTTTAACGGTAACTGGGTGTTAAGATTTCCCGGAGTCTCCAAACCTTGAATATAAACCCATCAACAGAGTCGATCTGAGTGACTATCCCACGTGTACCAGTTGTTCTCACGATTGTCTGGTTTGCACTAAGTGGCGTGATAGATGCCCAGCAAAATCTTCCTGACTCAGCCAACTACCTAATTCCACCACAAGAAATTGTGGACATCATCGATGCACCGCCGACACCAACAGCGATTATTAGTCCTGACGGAAAAACTGTCGCGTTTCTCGAACGGCGCAGTGCGCCACCAATTCAGTGGCTGGCAAGACCGATGCATCGCCTGGCAGGATATCGGATCGATCCTCGTAATAGTGGCCCGTGGAACGCGCCAACGATTCAGGCAATCGACATTCAACCGATTCGAGAAAACAACGGCACGCCGTTTGCATTAAGCCCAAAAACAAGAATTCTTGCGCCTCGTGGAACCAGTTTAGGATGGCCGAGATTTTCACCAGACGGAGCGCACCTTTCTTACGCCGTAATTCGTGATACCGGGATTGAACTCTGGGCTGCCGACTTGTCAACTGGGCAACCGAGACCCCTTACCAGTGCATCCCTGAACGCAACGTGGGGCAACCCCTGCGAATGGCTCGGCGACGCCAGTGGGGTGCTTTGCCGTTTTCGAATGTCGGCCCGTGGAGCACCACCAGACGTCCCCGAAGTCCCATCAGGTCCAAACATCCAGACAAGCGACGGCCAACACTCGACCGTTCGTACCTACCAAGATCTTTTATCGAACGCGCATGACAAGGTGCTTTTCGACTATCACTTCACCTCACAAATCGCCACCGTCGCCCTAGCAACAGGACGCAGAACGGCTATTGGCGACCCCGGACTCTACGCACGAGTGTCAGGCTCTCCAAATAGTCAGTATTTGTTAGTTGAGCGCCTTACCAAACCGTGGTCTCTACTCGTTCCGGCCAGTCGGTTCAGTCGTTCAATCGAGATCTGGACACACGACGGTGCATCTGTGACGCTGGCGGCGCGTCCAATAGCAGACACGGTACCAATCGGCGGGGTGCAGGTCGGCCCACGTCAACATCGCTGGCATGCCATTGCACCTGCCACCATCATCTGGGTTGAAGCCCAGGATGAAGGCAACCCGGACAATACAGTTGGTCATCGAGACACTATTTTGTCGAGCGAAGCACCATTCGTAGAAGATGGTCAGGAAATCGCGCGCACCGAATTTCGAGTCAGTAACATCGCGTGGACACAAGATGGCACAGCACTGATAACCGAGCGCGACCGGGCAACACGCTGGACACGCACGCAGCTCCTATACCCCGGCAGCAGAGACTTACGGCTACTCTTCGATCGCAGTGCAGAAAATCAGTACGACAACCCTGGCAGACCATTGCGACAAACTGCCAGCGGTGTGTCTCGCAGTACGATTCGTCAAGACACCAACGCGGTCTATTTCACTGGAAGCGGTGCGTCCGTAGACGGTGACCGTCCGTTTATCGATCGCCTCGACCTCACGACACTCGAGACCGAACGACTCTTCCGTACCGAAATTGGCACATATGAGGTAATCCTCGGCGTCCTCTCAACCGACGGAAACGTGTTACTGACTCGCCGCGAGAGCCCTACAGCCCCACCCAATTATTTTCTCCGTGACCTTGCCACCAATAGCGTAACGGCACTGACCGAATATACCGATCCAGCACCCCTCTTACGGAACGTGAATAAGCGCCTGCTCACTTATGAGCGGGAAGATGGCGTCCAACTGTCCGCGATCCTTTATCTCCCGCATGAATATGACGAGGCCACCCCGTTGCCATTGCTCATGTGGGCCTACCCTCGCGAATTCACTAGCACGACAGCAGCAAGTGAAGTGCGCGGTTCACCGTATCGATTCACAACGACACGAGGGGCCTCGCATCTTCTATTATTGACGCAGGGATATGCGATTTTGGACGGACCAGCAATGCCCATTATTGGCGAAGGAGAAACCGCGAACGATTCGTATGTTGAGCAACTTGTTTTAAGTGCAAAAGCTGCCATCGAGACGGTGGTTGACATGGGTATTACACAGAATGATCGTATCGCTATCGGAGGACATAGTTATGGGGCATTCATGACGGCGAACTTGCTCGCACATTCCGATCTATTTCGAGCAGGTATCGCACGAAGTGGTGCCTATAACAGAACCTTGACTCCCTTTGGGTTTCAAAACGAACGCCGAACGTTTTGGGAAGCGCCAGAGATCTATGGGGCAATGTCACCATTTTTCCATGCTGACCACGTAAACGAACCGATCCTGCTCATCCACGGCGAAATCGACAATAATTCCGGTACTTTCCCAATACAGTCAGAACGCTTCTATCATGCACTCCGAGGTCATGGCGCAACTGTCCGCTACGTCACTCTGCCGTATGAATCACACGGCTATGCGGCGCGAGAATCGATTCTTCATGTGGTGGCCGAAATGCTTCGCTGGTGTGACACAAACCTACCCGACACTGAATCTCAATAAAATCTGACCACTACACTACGATGCTCGAATGACCTTGGTCGCGCTACAATAAAACATCAACCAATCAGATTAATCTCCCATAGGACAAGCAATGTCAGATACGACTCACAATACACAGGAAATCACCGACGGTAACTTTGAAGAATCCGTCCTGAAATCTTCGGTTCCCGTTCTCGTCGATTTCTGGGCAGAGTGGTGCGGGCCGTGCCGCATGATCGCACCGACGATAGAAGCACTTGCTACCGATTACAACGGTAAAGTCACGGTAGGAAAATTAAACGTCGACAATAACCAAACAACCGCGAGCCAATACGGAGTTCGCTCAATCCCGACACTCTTATTGTTCAAGGACGGTGAAGTCGTCGAAACAATTGTCGGTCTCTCAGACAAACCTCGGCTCCAAGCGATTCTTGACAAGCACGTTGGCGCGTAACAATTAAGCGGTACTTTGTAATCCGCTCACTGTTTCTGCTATGCGGATTCTTCTAATCCCCGTCGGTAGCGCGGGCGACGTGCATCCTTACGTTGGCGTGGGGTTAGCTTTGCAACGCCGTGGCCATGACGTCAGGGTCATTACTAGTCCGTATTTTGCGTCGCTACTCGACCGTGTGGGGTTACCGCTCATCCCGCTTGGTACCGTTGATGATTTCCGTGCCCTCTTCAACGACCCCTTGCTCTGGAACCCATTCCACGGACTCAACGTCATCGGACAAGCCTTAGCACGCAGCACAACCGAACTCTACCAACTCATCAAAAACGAAACAAAGCAAGCGAAGACTGTTCTAATTGCTCCGGGCATGGCCTTTGCAGCCCGCATCGCACACGAAACACTTGGAGTCCCACTTGTGACGATGCACCTGCAGCCAACCTGTTTCATGAGCCAGTATGAAACACCCGTGCTCCATCCATGGTTCGCCACAATTAATCACTGGCCTGCGACATTCAAACGACAAATACTCCGCGCCTCCGGTTGGGTCTCTGACCGTGCCCTGTCACCGGGCGCCAACACGCTTCGTCAAACACTCGGGCTGCCACCGGTAAGACACATCATCCGTGACTGGTGGCACTCGCCCGCACGTGTCATCGGTCTGTTCCCAGACTGGTATGCGCCCCCCCAACCAGACTGGCCTCGAAACACGACCCTCACGGGGTTTCCACTGTATGACGAGCAAGGGATAAGCACGATTGAACCAGACCTAAAGAAGTTTTTGTCTGAATCTACCGAGCCACCCATTGTCTTTACGCCAGGGTCAGCCAACACACAGGCGGCAAAGTTTTTTACGTCAGCGGTAGATGCGTGTCGTCAACTGAACCACCGAGGACTCTTGCTGACACGATTTCCTGACCAAATCCCCGATTCACTACCAATCGGGATACATCACTCAACCTATGCGCCGCTTAGCAAAATTCTTCCACACGCCGCTGCGCTCGTGCATCATGGCGGCATTGGAACGGCCGCTCAAGCGTTGCGCGCTGCCTGCCCGCAACTCATCATACCTATGACATTTGACCAACCAGATAATGCCGACCGTTTACGTCGGCTGGGGGTTGGACGGTTCCTCTCTCCATCCTCTTTTACCGGACCTCGAGTCGCTAAAGAGCTTGACTCACTACTTGGTTCAGACGACGTCTCCCAAGCGTGTCACACGCTCGCTCAACGGTTTGTCGATTGCAATCCCATTGGAGACACGTGTTCCGTGATCGAATCCATGGATTAAGTCGCGGGCAGAATGCAACTCATGCACCAGACCGAATCAAAACCAGTGGGGGGGGGGGAGTAAACTTGTCACGAGCGCTCAGCTCCCAGTGTTGGTAAAAATACTGGCTGCTGCCGGTGTCTCGACGCTTGCTCAAAAGCATACGCAATTCGGATTAATGTGGGCTCGCTCCACGCGCGGCCGAAAAACGACAACCCCACCGGTAACCCTTGAACATAGCCTGCCGGAACCGTGATATTTGGATAGCCTGCTACAGCCGCCAGAGATGAACTCCCACCACTGAAATGATCCCCATTCACATGATCAATCACCCACGCCGGCCCCCCGGTGGGGGCGATCACGGCATCGAGGTCATCAGTGTCCATGGCACGGTCAATACCTTCCTCGCGCGATAATCGCCGTGCGACAGCATGTGCCTCTTGATAACGATCCTCCGATAGAGATCCACGCCGTTGAGCTTCGATGAGTCGTTCCTGACCGAAGTACGGCATCTCTTCACCAGCATGCGCTTCGTTAAACGCAATGAGATCTGCAAGGGATCGAATCTCCCCGTTCGGTAACGCTGCCAGATAGGCATTTAACCCGGTCTTGAATTCATACGCCATAACTTCGACCTCGGCTCTGCGCATGGTTGGACTCGGTCGAAGAGCAATCGGGTCTACGATTGTGGCGCCCCGGTCACGCATCAGAACAATTGCGTCTTCTATTAAGCGATCAACCAACGGATGAAATCCGAACGCACTCCGTTGCACTCCAATACGTGCACCGGTAAGACCGGCCTCATCAAGAAAAGGGGTGTAGTCATCAAGACCGAGAGTCTCTGCAGCCTCGGTCGCGGGATCTCGCGTATCGACGCCGGCTATCAAACCGAGCACCACAACTGCATCCCGAACGGTTCGAGCCATCGGCCCAGCCGTGTCTTGTGTCGCCGATATCGGCACGATTCCAGAACGACTCACAAGTCCAACCGTCGGCTTGATGCCCACAATGCCATTTGTGGAGGCTGGACATACTATCGACCCATCAGTTTCCGTGCCAATGGCAACCGTTACGAGATTGGCGGACACCGCTACGCCTGAGCCCGAACTGGACCCGCATGGACTCCGGTCAAGCACATAAGGATTCCGGCATTGCCCCCCACGCGCACTCCACCCGCTTGATGATCGAGTCGAACGGTAGTTTGCCCACTCGCTCAAATTGGCCTTACCGAGAAGGACCGCACCCGCCTCACGTAGTCGGCATGCAACCATTGAATCTCCAAGCGGAATGGACCCCTGCAAAGCAAGAGAACCCGCAGTCGTTGTCATCTGGTCGGCTGTATCAATATTGTCTTTTAATAAGACCGGCACCCCATGGAGTGGTGATCGAACCGTACCGGCATCACGCTCCCGATCCAATTCTTCAGAAATATTTAACGCGTCAGGATTAGTCTCAATCACACTCTGCAGCATCGGACCCTGGCGATCGAGTTCCTGGATTCGAGAAAGGTACTGGCTCACAATGCTTCGGGTAGTTCGATCACCGGAACGCATCGATGCCGTCAAATCAGCAATAGCGATCTCTTCAAGCTGAAAGTTAGATAATGTTTCTCGCACCAATGCTGTGGTTTCGCCAGGACGTTCCTCATCTACCGAACCACAAGCAGTCGCCCCGACGGTCAACGCACTTACGCGGAGAAAGTCACGGCGCCCGACCTTGACCCTATCGTGTTCCGCCATCAGATTACGGAACCGTAATTTCAAATGGGATAAACGTGTCGCCCCAATGGAGACGAAGTTCAGTCGTTTTCTTTTCAACGGCTGAAAAGTAGAACGCCATCGTTTCAATATGCTCACCGAGGCGAGGCGAGGCCATAAAACGTAGTGCGTCCGTTTCTTCACCCGGGTATGGCGTGTGGTACACGTCGGCTTGGGAGTTAAAGATGATGGTCCAGCGATTGGGATCGGGAATGGCCCACAGGCTATATTTCCCGGCAGCTAACGCATTGCCATTAATGGTCACATTACGGCTAAACTCGATGGCTGTCGCATCATTCGCACCGGGATTCCATATTTCTCCAAACGGAACAATCCCACCAAATAGTTCTCGGCCGCGTGCGACAGGCCGATCGTAGGTAATAGAGATCGAGGTATTAGCAATCTCCTGCCATACAGATCCACTCTGGCTCGGTTTTACATCGTCGAGCGCAATGACTGGTAAATCGGCAGCCGTCGTATCCAAAGAGGCCTCGGGAGAACCGCCCGAATCCCCGGCAGCCCCGCCGCCACAACCAACCAAGCCAATTATCGTGCTCACTACGAATACACTCAGCCAGTTCCTTGTCATCGATCGCTTCCCCCTATCCAAATCCAGATCCTACGGCTCGAGTCTATCTCAGTCTTTGCGCGGTAAGGACTCATCCCGCATAGCAGTACGATAAGCAAAGATCGCCGTCACAACAGCCATCTGGCGTAAATCCTCACTTTGTACACGATCGAAAACATCCATATTGGAGTGGTGCGTGCGTGAGTTGTATTCGAGTCGATCCTGAATAAACTGAAAACCAGGCAATCCGACTTCATCAAACGGCACATGATCCGTGCCACGTGTTGAACGCCGACCAATAGTCGTCACCCCAAGGTCACTTAACTCACCCATCCAACGTCGAAAAATCGGCTCGACAGCATCATTCCCCTGCAACCAGACCCCTCGGATACGACCGGTTCCGTTATCAATGTTGTAGTACGCCGATACAGTCTCGTGACCTGATTTTAGTAGTTGGCTTTTCGCATCACCAAAGTGACGGGTAACGTACGCACGCGACCCGAGCAAGCCTTCTTCCTCGCCACCCCACAACGCCACGCGAATAGTACGTCTTGGTCGCACATCAAGCGTCTGTAAAATACGTACGGCTTCCATCATGGCTGCGACCCCAACTGCATTGTCTGTGGCACCAGTTGCAGCATGCGTCGAGTCAAAGTGAGCACCGAGAATCACTACTTCGTCAGCGAGATCCGTGCCAGGAAGTTCAGCAATTAAATTGAACCCGTTCGGCTGCGTTTCTTCGTGAAAACGAGTCTGGATATTGATCTCAACCCGTACCGGCACATTGAGGTCGAGGAGTCTTACCAAGCGGTTGTAATGTTCAACAGCAATCGTTGCGGAAGGGACGACATCAACAGCTTCGACCGCTCGTGAACCACCAGCTCCGACGAATATTGTCCCGCCATCGGTACGTTGCGTCGGCCAGACCAAGTCACTACCCAACGGAGCACCTCCGACAAGGGATACGTCACTTCCACGATCCAAAATAGCCACCACGCCTTCTTCAAGGAAAAACTGATTGACGTAATCATCGAGTTTGGTTCCTGTACCACCACTTCCCTTCTGCTGCGAAGTCCCTCTAGGCAACTGCGAAACGTCAGTCAGTAATTCATCATCCAATCGCAGTACCAAATCACCTTCAAGCATCTCGACACGTCGCGCCGGTTGTGTCAAAACGATCTTCCCGCTCAGCGTGCCTCGGTATTGATCCAAATCATCACGCGATGAGATCACGACCCGAACGACATCTGCTGTTACAACGCCGTCGGTACTTGTTGTCCACGCCCGCGGGTACCCAATGATTGGCATAATTTGCGGCGCGACCAAGTGAGCATAAAAACGCTCCAACGACCAACCACGACCATATGGGAACCGTTCCTCATAGACACGCAGACCCCATCGTCTCATTCGATCCGCGGCCCAATCCTTTGCTGCCTCGATAGAAGGCGTGCCCGTGACACGCGGTCCAAAGACGTCACTAAGCCAACTAACTGTCTCCATAGCCTGCGACCGCTCAAAACCTTCTTCTCGAATTGCACCGAACACTTCTCCATCGACCGCTTGTGCCGAGATCCGGACCGGTCCTATGCTGCCTAAGAACAACACAGTCACGAACGCGGTGATAGCGCGCATATGTGAACCAGTCACTCTACTGAGTCAATTTGCCGTCGTCAGGGGGTGACAACACCGTACCATCGGCTTCAAGAACAAATGTCAGGGTACGCGTCCCCGGTACGACCCGCTGGATAGGGGTGCCATTGATGGTCACTCCCGTAACCACGCTGGCATCGCCGTCAGGATTACGACGACATTCATTAACATCCCGAACAGTCATCGTGTTCGCGATGTCGACCGGAATGTCATTAAATTGCATTGTGAAAACGTTCGGCGCTGATTCTGTCAGTGTGACCACGTCCAATCCCCCAGCACCGCTCCTCCAACTCGGGACAACGTTGGTCTCAGATTTCATCCGGGTCAGACAATCCTGAAAAGCTCGTTGGCTACCGGCCGGCGGAATGGAAGCGGACTGACTACGGAGGCGAAATTCTGCTGTGACAATTTGTGTTGGCTGTACTCCGCGTGGCGACTCCTTACAATCAGTGGCCATCGAAGCAACAATCGGCAGGATAATCCAATAATGGCTTGGTCTGGTCATCATGACGTGGTTACCGAACTTTTATCTCTTAAGCATATAGGAATGATCGCTCGCTACCCTGTCGGACCAGAGGCTACCGACCGATAGCATTTAGCAATGATGACTATCTTGAGACGCTTGTTCGGAGTGTCAGTTGTGGCACTTCTCGCGGGACTCGTCGGGGTCGGCGTTGGCCTGTTGGTCGCACCAGTCGCAGGGTCGGACACACGCGCTTGGCTTGCAGGAAAGGTCCAGGAACACGGGCCAACCGTGAAAGAAAACATACAAAAGGCCGGTGATTCGGTTGGCGACGCGGCTGAATTCGTTGCAGCACAAGTCGAAGCCGTCACCGACAGCGGCAACGACTGAACTAAATCAAAGTGAAGAACACTAGTCACCATATCGGCGGCATCCAGTAATATCTGACCCGTCGCGGTTGTTGTCCGAACTATTTCTCAGATCCGTAGGTGCCTTGCTTGCCCCGTCTTAGCCTCGTACTCTCAGCCGGTGGCCTTCGTGGCGCGGCACATCTCGGAGTCCTCCGTCGTCTCACGGCGGCAAATATTCCACTCGATAGTATTGTGGGCGTGAGCGCCGGCGCTGTGATTGCTGCGTATTACGCTGCTGTCGGGTTACGCATCGAAGAACTAATTGGTGAAGCCACGCTTTTTAAGGGACGGCATCTAGTGGCACACAGCTTGAACTTGCGCACTTATCGCCGACTCCGATGGTTATTTGAACCCTTTGCCGGCGTAATTCCGACCCGACTCAAGCAACTCGAGTCGGGTCGTTTTGACCAACTTCACCACGGCGTTCGATCCATCGGGATTGTCTGCCATGACCTGACGCACAACTGCCCGCGCTACTTGACAACTGGGTCACACGCTAATATTTCACTCTACAACGCGGTAGCAATAAGCGCATCAATTCCCAGTATGTTTCCACCACAACCAGTCGAATTCGAAGGACAGCGCTGCGATTTTACGGACGGCGGTCTCAGTGACGCTTTACCGATTTCTTTTGCTAAGTCATCAGACCTGAACGCTACTCACATCATTGTGTCGGATTGTCGCACTCACGGTGCACGTCCACAATGCGCAGATGAGCCTAATTGCGTCTACGTACGACCCACACTCGACGGCACGACGGTTCTTCGGGCACCTCGAGATTCGCTAACTCAGGCCGTCATTGCTGGAGAAAACGTCATTACCGATAAAGTTCTCAACCAGATACGATCTTGGACTCTCTAAACATAACCATTGTAAAACCTATCAAACTTTTCAAGGACATCTTGCTTGTCACGAAACAACCAAAGCCGTGGTACTGTGCACGCGGTGTTTCCATGCGTAAGAAATGCAATAAATTTGCAACAATGATCCTACTCGTCAGCGCCGTGTCGACCGCACTAGCGATACAACGCGATATTCGGACAACCCGAGAGCTCTTTCCAAATACAGAAGACCGTGGACGCGCCGCTATCGAATATATGGATAGCCAGTTACAAGTTGTCGCCGCCTACTATTACTCGCAACGCAACCACGACTCGCGGTGGCTACTAATTGAAACTGCCATTACTTCCGCCGAGGTGATGACGATTGAGCGCGACAATATCCACCTCGTGCATCCTGACGGTAGAGAAATCCCCCTGGCCTCACAACGCTCGTTTGCGCAAGACCATCAGCGGACCAGACTCTTGCTACAGGCAGCAACGACCACCCGTCACGGAATTGGCACCTACATCGTTCGGCAACGAGCTCGGCGATTCCGGTTTTTTGTTAATCCATTCGATGGCATTGCCGACAAGCTCTTCGATACCGATCAACATCGTGTAGCTTGGGGTGACCTATTTTTCTCTTCACCAACTGGACGTTGGGACTCCGGCACGTATTCGCTTGTTGTCACCGAAGGAGAAGGTCGACGGGCAGTATTGCCCATAGACCTCGACTAGCGTCGAATTATTCTCCGATTGGAACTCTTCGCTTTTTGCTGAACGGTGCATTCTTTGCCGTTGATAACGATCAAACTGTTTCGGCGTTTAATTGGACCAAACCCAAATAAACGCTTGGTTTTCGAGACTGCCTGGGACTGGTTGTATCAGTCCCGATGGGGGTTTTGTTTGACGCTATCTAAGGCCTCTGCCAATAAGCCGATGACTCCTCAGGGAATTCCGGCCAAGGCAATACTTGTCGGATCACCCCAACCCGCGGTATATAAGCTAGGTCATACTGTTTGTTAGGAAACTGACAACTACCGGATATAGCTAATTTCCAGGGGGATACCGATGCGACGTATAGCTAGTCTCAGCACTATCGCAATCATCGCGCTCGTTTTGGGTGCACATCTCGGCGCCGAACAAGGTGCAGGACACAACCACATCGGCCATGTAATGGATGCGTGGAATGACACACCTGACGGTGTCGGACTACTACCCGCAGCTGTTGAAGAAGCCGGGGTCGCCGCACAGCACGCATCACTTGCGGCAAAGGATCCCAGTAATCTTGACGCGATGAAGCGGCATACCGCGCACGTCCTGCACGCTGTCGACCCGAGCCAGATCGAAAATGGTCCCGGCAAAGGCTACGGCGTGAAACAGGGTGCGGAAGGCGCAGCGAAACATATCCAAGCCGCTGCCAACACCGACGGGGCGTCTGACGCAATTAAGACACATGCAACTCACGTCGCTACATCAGCGCGTAATACCGTTGCACGTGCTGACGAGATTGTGGCTCTTGCCAAGAAAATCGCCATGGCCAACTCAGCATCAGCTGCGTCAAGTTTGGTGGCCGAACTCAACACGCTGGCACAGCAACTACTGCCAGGAACCGATGCCAACGGAGACGGCCGAACTGGCTGGCAAGAAGGTGAAGGTGGGCTTGAAGTCGCTACAACGCACGCAAATCTCATGAAGAAGGCCGAAGGCCTTCCATAAGCTAAACCCTTGTGGGTCGAGTGTTGCAACCGTAGATTCAGGCTAGTAGCACTCGTCCTTCATTTTCCCGTAGCAAATCTCAGCCAATTTGATAGGTTCGTATCCGGTCGAAGCTCGCGCTTAATCCGCTGCGTACGGTGACGAAAGTCTGTACTCGGGATGCGACTCTAAATACTTCTCAATACGCGTTACTCTTTTCACACCGTCACCAATAAACGCTACTGCTTCTTGTAAGCGCGAGTCGGGTTCTGCGCAACTGAGACGCAGGAACCCACCTCCAGCCTCTCCGAAGCATTCTCCGCCAAGGCAGGCCACACCGTAATCATCATCAGCGGCTTCTAATAAAAAGAGCGCCAGCCCATGCGAGGTAATTCTGTATCGATTACAAATTACCTTGACGGACGGAAACACATAAAACGTCCCCTTGGGCATCATGCACGAGAAGTCGTCCAGCTGATTAAGCGCTGTGACGAGCAGCGATACTTTGCGGCGAAAATCAGCCATCCTTTCGTCGCGGACTGCCCCATCGCCCAACATCGCAGCAATCCCGGCATATTGCGTAAATGGCGGCACGCACGACAGTGAGGTATTCGCTAATGTGGTCAGAATCTCGACCGTCGTCGCGCTCGACACCCCATAGCCCAACCGCCATCCACTCATACTGAATGACTTACTAAACGTATAGGCGGCTACACACTGATCAAACATGCCTGGCTGTGCAAGGAGCGTGTGGTGCCGACCCTGCCAAATCATCGCATCATATGGCTCGTCACTAAACACAGCGATATTTCTACCTCGAATGAGCGATGCCAACGCCTCGAGATCCTCCAAGGTAGCTATACCCCCGGTGGGATTGTGCGGACTATTAAGAAAAATAGCCTTTGGTTTTGGGTCGTGCGTGAGAAATCGTTCAACATCATCAAGGCTCGGACGAAAGTCATGTGACGCACGTAATTTTGAGATAACCATTCTTCCACCGCGACGATGGATATTGGCTGCATAAGTCGGGAAGTGCGGGCTAAAAACAAGTACCCCGTCACCGGAATCAACAAACGCTTCACAGAAGAACTGCTCAAACACCTTTGCGCCCGGACCCACGACGATATTGTCAGCCGTCACGGACAGGTTGTACTGCTGGTTGACATACTCAGCAGCCGTCGAACGAAATTCCGGAAGACCGGCTGACGGTCCGTAATGAGTCTGCCCCTCTGTTAGCGCTCGGATACCACCGTCAAATCCTTCTGGAGATGTTGGAAAAGGACTATCGCCGACTTCAAGTTCGACAATGTTTTTCCCTGATGCAATTAAACGCTTAGCGACCGCTAAAACAGTAAAGGCCGTCTCTCCCTGGACAGCGGAGGCAAACGTCGAAAAAGTCGCAGACATGAGGGGCAAGCATACCCTACGGGTATTTCGAGACCCCTAGGGTGCTTCCCCTTCGACGGAAGAATGCGCTTCGGGCCATCCCTCGAATAGTGCCTCTGGACCTTCGAGCAATCCCTTAAGCGCCTGAAGAAGTTCCGCACCAGTTTCCCCGTCAATGGCACGGTGGTCCGCCGACAGTGTGACCGTCATCATTGATTCGACCACAACCCTCTGATCGCGAACAACGGGTCTCTGTTCAATGGCACCAAACCCAAGAATGCAACTCTGTGGAGGATTCAGAATGGCAAAAAGGCTCGAAACTCCGAACATTCCAAGATTCGAAATCGTGCAGGTACCCCCAGTGTAGTCACCCGGCTTCAACTGCCCTTTTCGTGCGCGGGTGGCTAGGTCCCTGAGTTCAGCAGCTATCGTCTGCACGGCCTTTGTCTCGGCTGCTCGGACAACGGGTGTCACAAGACCTGATGGTGTCGACACCGCGACCGCAACATCCACAGTTTCGAATACCCGAACCGCATCACCCGTCCATGCTGAATTGGCTTGCGGAACCTTAGCGAGCGCCAGCCCAGACGCCCGTACGAGAAGATCATTAACCGTAATGGGAAGAGCACCTGAAACAGCATTCGCGCGTTTCCTGAGCGCAACCAGATGCTCAACAGAACATGACACCTCAAGATAAAAGTGCGGCACCGTCTGCTTGGACATCGTCATCCGCTCAGCAGTCACGCGTCGCATCGCAGTGAGTGGCTCATCTACATGCGCAGAATCCGAGACGAGTTCCGTTGACCCTCGGGATACTGCTCCACCCCTCAGTCGCTGTTCGATATCCATTTTTGTAATTTGCCCTGCTGGCCCCGTACCACTGATGCCCGCCAAGTTGAGACCGGCTAATGCGGACATCTGCCGCGCTAAAGGTGTCGCTTCGATCGCCTCTGAGGCCCAAACCTCATCCTTGTTTCTTAACTCTGGCGCCGTTGGCTTAGCTGGAAGCTCCGTAGTAACGTCAGAGTTGGGTTTGTCTTGCACCGAGCCACTCTCTCGTGCCTCGACGACGTCACCGTCTCCAGATAACCGCAGTGTCGCCAACACGGTGTCAACGGGCACATCCTCTGTACCCGACGAAACATGAATTACATCAAGAATGCCATCAGCAGGGGATTCAAGTTCAACAGTTGTCTTATCAGTCTCGATTTCAGCAATCGGATCACCGGCGCGAACCGCCTGACCAGGCTGCCGAAGCCATGTCGTGACCGTGGCCACAGCCATGGATTCCGCCATTTCTGGTAACCGTACTTCCATCGTTACGGCCTGTCCGGCATCCGACACATCCGACCGAGAAACACCGTCATCTACTGGCGTATCTTTCTCTTCTCCATCAACATCCCTGAGCACCGCCAACACCGTCCCGACTACGACATCTTCTGTTCCGGCTGGGACCTGTATCCGGTCGAGAATTCCATCTGTCGGCGCTTCAATTTCAACGGTCGTTTTATCGGTTTCGACCTCCGCAACTGGTTCACCAGACCGCACAGAATCCCCAGGTTGTTTGAGCCACGTGGTTAAGGTGGCCGAAGTCATCGATTCAGCCAGTTCAGGAAGGATGATCTCACTCGACATGATTCGTAATTATCCGTCAACAAGCAGACGTGCAGCCGCGGAAACCATCGCCTCCGCGTCAAGGCCATACTCCCGATAAAGGTCTGGCAAATCACCTGATTGGCCAAATCGGTCGACACCAAGTGGCACAACACGATGGGGCCGAACCGACGCCAACCAAGATAACGTCGACGGATGGCCATCTATCGCTGTAACAAGACCTGCACTCGCAGGAAGCATCTCAAGCAAGCGCGAGACATGTGAGGTTTGCCGATCCAGAGGACCTCGACAACTGTCAGTCCAACCACGATACAGACGGTCCACCGACGTGATTACAAGCAATCCTGCGTCCGACACATCCTCAGTTATCTGCTGGTGCGCATCAATCGCTTCTGGTAACACCGCGCCTGATGCGACAATCGCCAGTGCCGTGTTCTTCCCGGGAGGAACCAGCCAGTATCCTCCTTCAGTAACATCTCTCGCTAGCGCGTCCGTAAAATCTCGTGCCGGCTGCGCAATCGGTCGTGTCGACAAACGCAAATAGACAGCACCTCCGTCGTCCGCCTGCAAATGTTCAAAACTCCATCGCAGCATTTCACACAGTTCATCGGCATAAGTCGGTTCGAAGGCCGTCAGGCCAGGTTGCGCCAAACCAATCAATGGCTCGTACACCGACTGATGCGCACCTCCCTCGGCCGCCAGCGATATCCCTGACGGCGTACCAACCACAATGAACCGTGCATCCTGATAGCAGGCATAGTTGAAGGCATCGAGGCCACGGCTAATAAACGGGTCATAAACCGTTCCTATCGGGAGTAGTCGCTCGCCAAACAAGGGCGCGCTCAACCCAAGCGCCCCAAGCAGCAAAAACAGATTGTTTTCCGCAATGCCCAGTTCAATATGTTGCCCCTGCGTCGACATCTTCCAGTTCAGCGCCGACAAAATTCGCTCGTCTTTGAAATGGTCGCCTTGATCGTGACGACCAAAAATCGCTCGCCGGTTTAGCCATGACCCAAGGCCCGTCGAAACCGTAACATCAGGAGATGAAGTGACAACGCGGTCTGCCAAATCAGGGTGTTTGCGCGCAAGGTCTGATAGAAAGCGCCCAAACGCTTCTTGAGTCGAAAGCTTGTCGCCGCTCGGCGGCTCAAACCGAGAAGGCACATCGATCCGAGGAGCACGGTGTCGCCGCGCTCCAGACCGGCCAAAAGGCACCGCGTCGAGAAACATACGAAGTTCTTCAGCAGGTGTCTCAAGACCCGCAAACTGGTCCCACTCCTCGCCGTCAGAGACCTGCATCTGTTTCTTGAATGCCGTCATCTGGTCCGGCGTCAGGATGCCAGCATGGTTGTCTTTATGGCCGGCGAGTGGAAGACCGTAGCCTTTAATGGTGTAGGCAATAAAGCACGTCGGCTGGTCATCAGGGACAGCCCGAAACGCCTCACACACCATCTCCATATCATGGCCACCAAGATTCGTCATTAAGCGACCAAGTGCTTCATCGTCATGCTCATCGAGCAACGCCCGAATTCCCTGAGTATCTCCGAGGTCGGAAATCAATTCTTTACGCCAGGCTGCCCCACCTCTGTACGCAAGGGCTGAGTACCGAGAATTATCCGCGGTATCGATCCAATGCTGCAGGGCATCTCCGCCAGTGCGCTGAAAGGCCGCCGTCAATAGATGTCCGTATTTGAGTACTTCGACCCGCCAATCAAGATTGCGAAAGAACCGCTCAAGACGGTCTGAAAATCGTCCGACCATAACTGCATCAAGACTTTGCCGGTTGTAGTCAATAATCCACCAAACATTACGGACATCGTGCTTCCATCCTTCGACCAGCGCTTCGAAGAGATTGCCTTCATCAAATTCGGCATCACCCGCAACAGCAATCATCCGACCCGGTTCACGTTCAGGACCGAAGTTCTTAAGGCGAATGTAATCCTGCACTAGCGATGCAAAGGACGTCATCGCGACGCCCAGTCCGACAGACCCTGTCGAAAAATCTACATCGTCCGCATCTTTAGTACGAGAAGGATATGACTGAGCTCCTCCAAAACCTCTAAACCGCGCTAATTGATCCTCAGATTGGTTACCCAATAAATACTGGATTGCATGAAAAACAGGACTCGCGTGCGGCTTAACCGCCACTCGGTCAGTAGGACGCAGTGCGTCAAAGTAAAGAGCTGTCATCAAGGTGGCCACTGATGCCGAGGATGCCTGATGCCCCCCAACCTTCAATCCGTCCCGAGCCGGGCGGAGATGATTCGCATGATGAATCATCCAAACAGACAACCACAGCACCTTCCGTTCAAGGTCTTTAAGATAGCGAATCTGCTCTGGCGTTCCCTGCAATGAGTTTTCTTGAGTCAGCATCCTTAATGAGTGATCCTAACAACTATTACGCACTGAAATATTGCTAATATTTTTATTTTATTTAATTATTAGCAATATTATTGCTTAAATGAGGCATAAATTAGATTCCATCGATCGGAATATCCTCGTTGTCCTCCAGAAGGATGGTCGCCTCTCCAACACACAGCTCGCCGAACGGGTTGGGCTAACACCGGCGCCATGCCTCCGCCGTGTGCGAGCGCTTGAAGAAGCAGGTGTCATTCAAAAGTATGCGGCGCTCGTCGATTCACGCGCACTCGCGCTGGGCGTAACCGTCTTTGCCCAAGTAACCCTGGACAAACAAGTAAAGGACCAACTCGAAATCTTTGAACAATCTGTCGGCAAATGGCCAGAAGTCATGGACTGCTATCTCATGACCGGAGATTCCGACTACTTACTCCGGATCGTTCTACCAGATGTTGAAGCGTATGAACGTTTCCTTAACGAAGCCTTAACGCAAGTCCCAGGTGTCGCGAGCATCAAATCCAGCTTTGCCTTGCGGCAAGTCAAGTACTCGACTGCTCTTCCATTAATTCCGGGAGAGACCGACAGGCGACCTGCGTAGTAGGATGCCAGCATCATTTTGAGGAAAACCGCATGCAGACGAGGATGACGAGACGTGAAGCATTACAGCTGCTTGGCGTAACAGTTGGGACCATGACCACCGGTCTCCCCGCGAAAGCTCAACAGCAATTCACTACCGCTGACCCGCCGGACTTCCCTGCGGGATCGATTATCCGCACCTTACAAGGTGACGTTGACCCATCGTCCTTGGACAACGGAGCAACACTATTTCACGAACACGTCGGTCGAGATGACATTGAACTCGCGGTCGAAGAATTACGTGCCTGCGCATTTGACGGACTCCGATGCATTGTTGACGCGGCGACTGGACGCCGGACTGAACAACAAATACGAAACCTAAATGCAATCGCAAGCCAAAGCGACGTGGGCATCATCATGGCGGGTGGTTATTTCGAAGACATTGGGTTTGCTATCTACCCGGTTCGTGTCGCTGAGATGTCAGAAGACGAGCTTGTCGACGAACTTGTCGCCGATGCCACCAGTCAACGCTGGGGTGCGTTCGGTGAAATTGCATCGTCACTGGAGATGCGCCCAGATGAACGGAAAGTCCACCGGGCCGTTGCAAGAGCACACAGACAAACCGGACTTCCAATCTTCACGCACACACCGCATGAGAGCTGTCCGAGCTGCGCAATGGACCAAATGGATGTGATCGAAAGCGTCGGTGTTGACCTTGCACATGTCGTAATCGGCCACATGGCAACGCTCAAGCCTGAGCATAATCCGCTCGCCACTCATCGTGCCATCGCTGAGCGCGGTGCGTTTATAGGCCTCGACACGCTGGGTCACGAGATGGGTCGATCGGACATACCAGCCACAGACAAAGTTCGGATGGTCACTGACCTGCTCGACGCCGGCCTTGAGGATCACATCCTCTTGTCATCTGATCAGGGCAATGTTCGCCAGTTCAAGCACTACTACGGGCATGGCTGGTCATCGGTACTCATGCAGTTCGTGCCAAAACTTCGATTTGCACGGGTCCCGGAAGAAACGATTCGTAAAATTCTCGTCGATAATCCTCGAAGGTTCCTCGCATTTCAACCGGTGTCCTAGCGGTCGGCAGTAAAGACTCCCCGAAGCCAGGAACACTCGTTTGAGCGAGCGCCCAGTAACAAACAGATAGCCGGCACCTCAGTGCACAACCGCTTGATACACAAGGTTCCTCGACAATCCGTGTACTCGTGCCTGAGCGCGCCCTTGATGTTGAATCATTCCGACAAATGTCAGGTCGAGTGCAGGATCGATCCAGAACCACGTGCCGTCGATACCAAGCCAGTAATAGGAACCCGGCGAATTTGGTTCACCCGCAGCCGCCGGATCCATATAGATCATAAAGTCCATCCCAAATCCCATACCCGGCCGCATATTGCGTGTTGCTTCAGCCGACATGTGGTTCGTTCGCATCATCTCGACTGTCCGCGGGGCCAGAAGACGCACACCGTCAAGTTCCCCACCATTCAGGAGCATCTGCGCAAACCTTAAGTAATCATCCGCTGTCCCAAAAAGCCCGCCACCACCTGACGGCCCGGGCGGCGTCTCCCTAAAGGGTTCGCCTCTGGAGTCCAACATTAAGTTTCCATCAGCACCGACTGAATGCCGAAGCGCCAGCCGGTTGGTGTTTTCCGGCGGAACATAAAAAGCTGTATCGGTCATGCCCAGAGGATCGAAAATACGTCCCTTGAGAAAGTCTGCAAATTTTTGACCGGATAGCTTCTCGACTAAATAACCTTGTACATCGACCGATGAACTGTAGATCCAGCGCGTCCCAGGCTGTGCCAAGAGTGGCAACATCGCCATTTTGTCGATCATGGCTTGCAATGGTTCCCTCGAATTCAGCACACGCTGATCTCGAAAGATGCGATTGACCGAATGTCGCATGTCGAGGGTATACGAAAGTCCCGCGGTATGAGTCATAAGTTCCCGCATCGTGATCGGGCGATCTAGTTTTTCTTCTTGAATGGAACCATCACTGTTTTCTCCGGCATATACCTTCAAGGTTTCAAATTCCGGTATGTAGCGAGACACTGGGTCATTGAGACGCCAATGACCTTCTTCGTAAAGCATCATCATCGCCACCCCGGTAATTGGCTTTGTCATCGAAAAAATTCGAAAGATCGAATCTCGGGTCATCGGTCGATTACTTTCAATATCCTGCACACCAGCAACATCAACGAAGGCAACCTTCCCGTGCCGTGCCAATAACGCAACCACACCAGCGAGTTCGCGCTCGTCAACCATCATTTGCAACATGCCGTCCAGTCGTGCCAACCGCTCCTTTGACAATCCGACTTCTGTCGGATCAGCACTCGGAAGGCTGTACGAAGTCTGTTGGCCCGTTGCTGATGGTGACGGGCCAACCAACGTAACGCCCAATAAGCCTGCACATAAAACGCAAACACTCTTCAAGAATCTGGCATTCATGGCCATCAACCTCACCCCTCCGACGATCCACCGAAATACACCACAGTCAACTACAGTATTTCCTGCAAACAAGGCAGCCGATGAATTAAATCCAACCAATCGTCCAAAGCAGATACACCACGCCCATGGCGGTGACCCCATTAACAAATGTCACACCACCGTACGACACCAACGCCGCTTTAAGTGACATGCGCGAGAGCGACATACAGACCCAGAAGTAACTCGAATTCACATATTTGATAATCATCGAACCAGCGGCACCGGCCAGCATGGTCGCTTCTGGCGTTAACCCAAGTCGGTCCATCATCGGTGCAGCCACGGAAGCGGCTGTAATAACACCTACCGTCGTTGACCCTGTGATCATGTTGCCAACAACCCCAAGCACAAAAGGTAGGAAAATAGCTGGCAACCCAACTGCCGCTGTCGTTTCTGCAATCACCTCAACAGCTGGTGTATTCCTGAGAATTTGTGAAAGGGCACCACCAAGACCCGTGACCATGATGATCATCGCCGATGTGCGAAGTGCTTCTTCGATCCATGTTCCAACCCGCGCGTCGGCCTGAGCACCGGTCGTCTGGCGATACGCCAGCAATATTCCTATCCCAAGCGCTACAACCGGCCAACCAAGGTAAAGCATTAATCGATTGAGAAGATGTTCTTCCGGCAGCATCAACGCCGCGATGCTTTGTCCAGCAATAAGAGTGAGCGGAATCAAGATTGGAGCGTAAGCACCCCATGTTGACGGCAATTCCGCTTCCCGGCCTTGCTCGATAAATGACTGGCCAACAAATTCCTTTGACGGTGGTGATTCAATGTGTGGTCCGACCACCTGTGCATACGCCCACCCTGCCAGTGATCCAATTAAGGTCACGATCCCGCCGAAAAGAATAACCTTGCCAATATCAGCCCCAACCAAGGCAACAGCGGCAAGCGGCCCAGGCGTCGGAGGCACCATTGCGTGCGTCAACTGCATCGCACCCACCAAGCCAGTCCCCATGACACTCATGTTGACCCCGGCTGCTAGTGCCGCCGAATGAACCAGTGGATTCAAGATGACGTAACCAACATCAGAGAAAATGGCTAGTCCAATGACAAAACCACTCAACGTCAATGCCAGTGGCATCCGACGCTCACCGACCCAGCGAATCATCGAGGACGTGATTCGTTCCACCCCGCCGGTATGCTTCAATGCTTCGGCAAGAATCGAACCAAGAACAATAACGACGGCGATGCCCTGAATGGTCCGACCAAACCCCTGTTCAAACGCATCAATGAACTCAGACCGACTAATACCAGGAATCATCCCAAATAAGAGAATTGGCAGCAATAACGCGATAAACACGTGCCATTTAAAACGTGTAATCAGCAAAAATAGCAGCGCAATCATCGCAACGAGCCCAGCCACGGCAACAATCGAACTGTCAGTAATCATGAGGTACTCCTACCGTTATGAATTTGGGGCCAGTCGTTCTGTTCCGAGTCACCGCACCAGCCACACAAATCGTCATGCCCTCGGTCGTTCCCTGATGCTCAAAATCAAAAGTAAACATTGCAAAGGCATCATAGATCTGCTTTGATTTCCGTGCCTGCTCCGAGTAACCTGCTTGAGTTATTGGGAGCAGCGGCTGGGTTCACCCACATCGAGAGCCGACGAGACTGTTTATCCTTGCCTCCCCTCTCGCAGGTGATTGCGCAGCGAAGGCAGTTTTCAGTTGTATTGGTTGGTGTGAACAGACAGTGCTTGTGAAGGAGCCATTAGATGGGGAATAGGTTGTACGTCGGAAATATCCCGTTCTCAGCGGGTGAAGATGAACTTCGTGAACTTTTCACACAGTTCGGTGAAGTCGAGTCCGTGCATGTTGTCACAGACCGAGCAACCGGCCGACCGCGTGGGTTTGCGTTCGTGGAAATGGTCAGCGAAGAGGACGCGCAGAAAGCAATTGGTGACTTAAACCAAACAGACTTCCAGGGACGACGACTCGCCGTTAACGAGGCCCGACCACGTGCACCGCGCCCAATGGGCGGTGGTGGGCCTCCAGACGATGGCGGCTTCGATGGCGGGCGACGAGAACCACGCTGGTAACGTAGCGCACTCTGCGTGCTCGTACGCGCAAAACTGCGCAGGAATTCACGGCCTGCACAGTTGATCTGATGTTGATCGTCGCTTACACCGATAGAATGGTGGCTACGCTTACACACTTGTCTGATGATTACTCTATCGTCCTCCACCCGTGGCTTGATCGTTGGCATCGCAGCACTCTTCCTGCTGACTGCGTCCAACGGAAGTGCCGCGATCAAGCAGAGTAACTTTCCTATTACGGCAAGCACAGCGCTCGTCGATGGCACTGCCGGTTGGCTGGGTGTTAACGAAAGTTCAGCGAGCGGAGACTGCTATCTCTTAGTTACGTTACTTCGCACCAAAGTGCTCGGGTATTGCGCTCTTGAGGGCGGTGCCCCCTTAACCGAGATCCAATTGTGGGTCGATGGATTCGATACACCGGTTTTCACCACACCCGTGGTTGGTGATGGACCGTTCTCCTTTACAGTAGAGTCGGCGCCCGCGCTGTTGGTGCGTGCCTTCTCTAACGACAGCGTCAAAATCCAAGGACATACAATCGCCGGTCTGGAAATAGAAGGACCGCTTCGCCGGCCGTACGGCGTGACCACATTCACAGTCCCGGTGCACGCAGGCGAGGTCGTGCCGCCAAGCGATTCAAGATCTCTGGCGATCTGCCTTGTCACCGTTCTAAGCAACCCCTCGTTTCTCGGCGTCGATTGTTCCCATAACCTCAGTGACCCTCAAACATTTGAGTTATACGGCGGCGCGTCCCGTAGAGCAGGTCAGTTGGCAGTTAATTTGACTTCCAGTCTCGGAGAAACCACAGCCACCTACTGGAAACCGTTGGACAACGTAGTCCGCATCGCCATGGCAAATGACCGCACGTACCTCCGGATGGTTGGAGCCGCCGAAAATGACATTATTCGTGGACAGGTCAACGGATGTCGCACATCAGCGTCAACTGTTTGTATGTTTGGCCGATTTAATGTGCGGGCTCAAGGTAAACCATCAGGCGATTCGACACGTCAAGTAGGCGCGACGGGAGAACTTTTAGCAGCCCCGTTCGAAAACCTCATCATTAAACCGGGTTCGGTCTGGAAAACGCAGACCGCGCTGTTTAGCTTAACAGGCGAAAACGAACAATCACTACTTGTAGAGATGAGTGACGGCTGTAGTACAGGCCAAGGCATTGCCTTAAATATCGTCGGGACAGACTTCGAACGCTTTGAATATTTTGTTTTCTTCACTGATCTTCTGATGGGTTATTCCGATCAGCTAACGACAGCTAGCGGGTACCGGCTTGACCGGCGACTCGCCTACGCGATGCCCTGTCCACCACAACCAGGACAATGAAGCCGCATACATCTCTCTCAGTCTGGACCGTCTTCGTGGCAGTACTCGCGTTCGGCATTACGAGCGCGTCAGCGCAACAAGTATTGCTTCCGTCTGCACCGAGCGCGTGGACAGCTTCAATGGAAACCGTCGCCAGCACAGAGGACACGAGTAATGGTTCATCAACAGCGACTGACAACAACCCTGACACTGCGACAGGTAGCTGTAACTTATTCGTGACACGCTCCGGACATCGTGCACTCACGCGATGTAGTCTTGCGAACTTTACGCCAACCACTTTTTCGTTTTCCACGAATCGGTTTGGTCTTGAAAACCAACTGCTTGCGTCAATCGACACGATAGAGGGCGACAGTGCTACATCTGTAATCCTGGAGATGCCTCCGGCAAGTTTTGTGGATGCATTACTTACCGGGGACGCCCGACTCGACTTGCAAGACGCAGCGGGATCACTAATGCGGGGCACGTTTTCCGAAGCGGAAACAACCCTCACGACGCTCACCCTCGATGGCGCACAGGTTATACCTCCATCGGATAGCCTCGCGACAGGGCAATGCAACGTTCTCGTCGCGAAAATACCAGCACTCGTCGGAATCGACTGCAGTCTGTCTACTGCGACCGCCGACACAATTACCCTCAACGCCGGCAGTCGTGGAAAGACAGGGAATACCCTCGAGACATTCACGATTCCGGTCGGCGACAGACATCCGACCGCGTGGGTCCCAGCCAATAGCGTTCTTATTCAAACCACAAACAGTCCTGCACCGTATTACCTCAACGTGGGCACTGGGACCGATGCTATTCGTGGTCAAGCGGACGGATGCCGACGTAATAAATACACTCTCTGCTTGCAAGACCGTTTCGTCATAACGTCTGAAGGCGACCTCGGATTTGATGACAAGACGCGTGGTTCAGGAGAAGCCGAGCCTATTTCACTCCAACTTGGTTTATTGCGCCTGCGCGGAACCAACAAATCGGGGATTCAAATAAATACACTCTCTGGCGTTACGGCGTATATTAAAAACAGTTGCGCTGCGCTCCAAACGTTCACCGTGCAACTGACACTTAATGCCAATGCGACGAATGTGACCGTCCGCGACACACGAACCAACCTCAGTAGAATCTTCGCCCTCGATACCAACACAGAAACCGTCATTGATCGCACCACCTTCCTCTGTGAGTAGCTTTGGTGGCGACCTCCGGTCACCACTCGCTCGGTATGTAATCTAGTTCCGAAGTGATACGCTGACACGTAATAAATTCTCATGTCAGCACTTCAATCTCGGTCAGAAATTAGAGATGTAGTCGTGATCGGCTCAGGCGCTGGCGGTGCTACCGTTGCACATGTCCTGACCGACCTCGGTATTCGCGTCACGTTGCTCGAAGCGGGTCCAATGTTGGACCCGTACCAAGAGTTCAAAGAACACAACTGGCCCTATAGCCACGACCACCGAGGAGCAGAAGACGGAGGTGCTCGCTATTTTGGAACAGGGAAACCGTTCGGGTTCTTCGCCACTACGAGTGGCGGCTGGGACCTCGACGGAGAACCTTACACCGTCGCGGATGATACGAAGGATTTTTGGTGGTTCCGGTCACGGATCGTTGGCGGTCGCACCAATCACTATGGCCGAATGTCTTTTCGATTTGCCGACTACGACCTCAAACCACGGGACCGAGACGGTTTGGGATGGAATTGGCCTCTCAGCTATGACGACCTCTCGCCCTACTACGACAAAGCCGAACAGTTCATCGGCGTCGTTGGAAGTCACGAGGGACTGCGGAGCGCTCCGGATGGTCTATTTCATAATCCACCACCACCAAAAGCACATGAACTCCTGATCCAGCGCGCCAGTCACAAAATGGGAATCCCCTGCATTCCCAACCGCCGGGCGGTCATCACCCGTTCTATCAATGGGCGGCCAGCGTGTCACTACTGTGGGCAATGTGGCCGCGGTTGCCGAGCCGGATCGAATTACTCCGCCAGTCAAACCCAGATTTTCCCCGCGCTAGAAACTGGCCGACTTGAGCTAATCGACATGGCGATGGCACGAGAAATTATCGCGGATGAAACTGGCCAAATTACCGGTGTGGTCTATGTCGATAAACGTAGTGGACAAGAACGCCGTCTCTCATGTCGCGTGCTCGTGCTTGCGGCAAGTGCCTGCGAATCGGCACGATTACTGCTTAACTCAAAATCTCCAACCCATCCAGATGGTGTGGCAAATTCATCGGGCATGGTTGGTCGCTACCTCATGGACACAGTTGGATACGACATTGGGGGCACCGTGCCCGCCTTTGAAGGAATGCCCCGGTACAACAGTGACGGCGCTGGTGGATCGCATTTATATATGCCTTGGTGGGGACTCGACCGCGAAAATGAACTCGGATTTCCGCGGGGCTACCACATTGAGATCGGTGGTGGCTACCAGATGCCAAGTGTTGGGATGTTTGGCGGCGCGGCAAGTCGTGCCGGCTACGGTTCAGCGATCAAAGAGCAGGCCTATCGAGGCTATGGCGCACAAGTAGCATTCGCCGGTCGTGGAGAAATGATTCCGAACGAAGCAACCTACTGTGAAATTGACCCGAATGTTGTGGACCGCTATGGCATCCCCGTACTTCGCTTTCACTTCAAGTGGAGTGACTACGAACTCAACCAAGCAAAACACATGAACAGCGTGTTTTCTGAACTGATTACATCTATGGGTGGTACGCCACAGCCACCTGGCAGGCGTGACGCTGAGGGAATTTCCATCGGTGGCAGCATCATTCATGAGGTCGGTGCGGTACGGATGGGAGATAACCCTCAGGAATCCGTACTTAACCAATTTTGCCAGGCACACGACATTCGTAATCTTTTTGTATGTGACGCGGGTAGTTTTGTAAGTAACCCAGATAAAAACCCGACCCTCACAATCAATGCGCTCGCATGGAGAGCATCTGATTATTTGGCTAACGAAATGCGCCGAGGTGTCCTGTGACAGTCCCAAGCGTGACACGACGTACCGTGTTACGACAGCTGGCGATCGCCATTACCGCCGCGGGAAGTGGTTCGGTAAACCTTGCGGCAGCACGTCTTGTACATACCATCGCAGGCGAGTCGCGCACCCAACCGGGCGGCTACACACCTATCCAGCTTACCGTTCATGAATTTCGTACCGTTTCACGACTGGCCGAACTCATTGTGCCCGCAGATACTCGGGGCGGTAGCGCCGTCGATGCGGGTGCACCGGAATTCATCGACCTCCTGTGCAGTCAAAATGATCAACTGACAACAATTTACCAGAACGGGGTGCGCTGGTTAGACGCGACAGCAAGCAATCAATTTGCCTCAAATTTCATTGACACTTCTCAAGAAGCCCAGACGAGCATCTTAGATGGTCTCGTCGACGCGGAACGTGGACGCGATTTAAATAATTACCGTGAAGGTGTGGAGTTCTTTGGCTGGATCAGGCGTATGGCCGTCGACGCCTACTACACAAGCCCAATCGGTATCAGGGATATTGGCTATCAAGGCAACCAAGTCCTGAGTAGCTATGAGACTCCGTCGGAGGTCATTGATTTCGTAACCCGGGCAGCGGACGACCTCGGTCTCTAGATTTCGAGAGCTACGACCGTCTGATAAAATAGAAGCGACATCATATGGGTACTGCGTGTGCCCGCTCCACTCTCTAACCCGGAGGACTTATGGCGAATAGAGGACGGCCGACTCAAACGAAACGACAACGCGAACGCAAGCGGATGGAGAGAGCTAAAGAAAAGGATGCGCAAAGAGCTAACGCGCGCGTCAGACGAGCCGAAGCTCCAGACCGCCCAACCGACCATGACCCTGATATCGTCGGCTTTAAGCCAGGTCCTCAAGAAATGCCTGCCTGGCAACGAGAATTTTTCGCAGAAGAGCAACGGGCAAAAGAAGCGGCAGAAAAACTGGCGCGCGAAAGCGGAAAGTCCTAATTAACGGGCTTGAGCCAACCTTCAACAAAAAGGCCAGGTGCCCGTAGGGAACCTGGCCTTTGCCGGATACAACGTTTCACTCTATACGGTACCGCTCGACGAACGATTAACTACGCCGCACTGGTAACCGTGATCCGGCGAGGTTTCGCCGCTTCCACCAACGGGAGTCGAAGTTCGAGCATCCCATGCTCAAAATTCGCCACCACCTTCTCCGCATTAATGTTATTTGGCAACCTGAAGCTACGCATGAACGAACCTTGACCGAACTCTGACACATAAGAGTTTTCGTTGTCCGTCTTAGTTTTGCGTTCCCCCTTCACCGTCAGAACATTCTCCGCCACTTCCACATCAACCCGCTTCGGGTCAACACCAGATAGGGCCATCCGCACCGTGCAGCCTTCTTCATCTGAAGTGATTTCGGTGGCGGGGACCCAAGTCCGACTGGAATCGGATGACAAACCATCCCACGAACGACCGAACACTCGGTCCAATTCATATTGCAAACTATTTACCCCTCCGAACGGATCCCAACGCGTCAAACTCCCCATAGCGCCCTCCTTTCTAGCTTGGCCAAATCTCCGAAAACTGGAGCAACCACTCATAAGCGCCAACCAAATAATCTCATATTATGATTTATATGTCAAGTAATATTAGTAGATCACACTCATATTATACACATAAGTCCCTTATTAGTAATTTATTCTGATTTTTCCTGATCGATTCCTGCCAAGTAACGAACTAGGGAATCTCCCTACATCTCAGCGATCGATACCAAGCACATTATCAATGGAGTCCGCTGAAATCGGATGATACCCAGGACGCGCACGGTCGTAGATGCCTTTCGCACGCGCCAGCCCACTGGAGGTAGCGGCGAGGGCTTCGTAAAGCGGCAGAATCAGTTTACGGCGGCCGATCTCAATCAGATAACGCTCCAGCCGAGAATCCGCAGGCCGATAGGAATTTCGTATCGCGATCAACAACCACTGGTGAGCAATCTCGGCATTACCCGATTCAGTTAACCCATAAGCGCGGTCCAACTCGCCGATCTTTGCGACGCTTAATTGTTCTGGTAACACGCCCAGGAAATGCAGCCATTCAAATGTTGTCCAGTCCGACGTATCAAGCGACGGTGCATCGATCTCGCCACTAACCCAGCGTGCAGCCTGTATTTCAAGACGGTCAAACACATCCGATGCCGGACGCGGCGCGGTCGACGGCAACCCTGGCTCGTATATCCACTCGCCCACTGGCACACCATCGAACGTCAAGTGTTCCCTGAGATAGGACTCAAAATCTGCCGTTGTAATACTTTGAAACGCAAAGTGATCAAAATAGCCGCGAAGAAAAGTGTCGAATGCATCGCGCCCCACTACCTCTTCGAGGTGCCTGAGAAACAAAGCCCCTTTTTCGTACGCAATTTGTGTCATCCCTTCATCGGGATCACGCCCGCCGAGCTCAGCGTGCAAAACCTGATCACGTGTATCGAGCCGGTCGAGGTCGGCGTCCATCGCCTGCACACCTAGCACTGCTTCCATTTCCTCGCGACCGCGACCGTACAGTTCTTCAATAATCCGACGTTCGATATAGACCGTAAACCCTTCGTTGAGCCAGAAATCTCGCCACGTGGCATTCGTCACGAGATTACCTGACCAGGAATGCGCAAGCTCATGCGCGACCAGCGCGACCAAACTCTTATCACCCGCCAGAATGGTTGGTGTGGCAAACGTGAGTCGAGGATTTTCCATTCCTCCAAATGGAAAACTGGGCGGCAAAACCAAAAGGTCATAGCGCTCCCATCGATACGGACCATAGAGACGCTCGGTTGCCTCGATCATCGACGGCGTATCTTCAAATTCTGCAGCAGCGACTTCAACCACGGAAGGTTCGGCATACACGCCAGCTCGATCTGACAGTGGGCGGAACGCCAAGTCGCCAACGGCAAGCGCCACGAGATACGACGGGATCGGCTGCGCCATATCCAGCCGGTAGCTTCCGTCCATCAAACCTTCTGGATCATTGCCAGCACTCATGACTGCGCGCAGTCCCTCAGGAACTTTCACGCGAGCACCATAGGTCATGCGAACTGCTGGCGTATCTTGCAGCGGAATCCAACTTCGTGCATGAATCGCCTGCGACTGCGTGAACATAAACGGGTGCACCCCGCCCGCCGTCTGCTCCGGCGACAACCACTGCAACCCAGACGCGTCAGGACTGGTCTCGTAAGTCACCCGCACACGAGTCGCTTCCGGCGGTAACACAACCGTCAGGGCCGTCCCAAGTATCGGATCCGTCGTCCCAAACGAATACGAAGTCCGGTCAAACCCACCCACCGCAGACCAACTTTCCACGGCGCTGATGTGCAAATCTCTCGTATCAAGGACCAATGTGTTCGCACCCTCAGCGACGCGCTCAAACGACAACATCGCCGCCGCACGCAATTGTTTCTCGTCGAACAGAACAGTGATATCAAGTTCAAGATGCGTCACGCGGACTTCATCCACATTCGCATAGGAATGCGTGTCACGCCGTGCGTGATCTACCACACCGTCGTCAGCACCAGAATCCACTCCGCCACAGGCCATGACCAGAGAGATTAACAGGAGCGTAATAGCCCCACGACATACAACGACAATTCGCATGGATTTAAAATTCAGAAACAGTCCACTAAAGAGACCAATGACAGCCCGAGAACTTCGATGCACTCTCTCAAGAACACGGGTGTATTTAGGCCAAAACTACCACGGCATCTGGCGCTTAGTGTACTGCCGACCTCGGTCAGCCACCTCAGCACCAACCCCCGACCCGATGCGCACCCCTTCATCAATCATCTGCTCAATATTTTGCGTATTCATTTGGTTCAGAAATGGGATGCCGGCCTTCTTAGTTGCAGCAAAGACCCGCGCACGTGCGTCGGCTAAGACCTGTGGCATCTGACCACCCTGCCGCGACACGTTATACGACATCGACATATCGCCTGGACCCCATTCGGCAAAGCCAATACCAGGCACGCCGACACTGGCCTCCGCTGTTTCGAGGGCATGGCGGTCTTCAATTTTCAAACCTACCAAAATCTCTCCGTTCGGATTCAACGGCCACGTATCCGCGAGTTGCTGGTACTCCTCATTTGAAACGCCCCAGATCCGAGCCGCAAATCCCTGTCCGCCGTTACCTCGCAATCCTTCACCAACGCCGTCTACTTTCGGGGCATGCGGATACCGGGATGCTTCAACTAGGATCCGTGACACATCAGGACCACGCGCATGGGCAAGCAGCACCCCGTGAACGCCGGACCCAAGCACTTGCTCGACCATCCAGTAATTCGCCCACATCACCTGCTCATTAATGCCACCAATCGGCAACACCGCAATGACGGTCGGAGTCCGGTGGCCACTCTTGGTTGGCCCACCGTCAACCAACCCCTGCATGAACCCGCGAAGTTGGTGCATATCGAAGGGACTGTGCTCCATGTTGTAGGTAATGTAGTCAGCCCAAGTCTGAGCCAACTGCTTGCCTTCCTCGTAGCCGCCTTCATTGACTTGCGCGTAGTACGCTGGTTGTCCTGCCTCAAAAAGTTCAATGACTTTATTCACGCGCTTGGGACTGTACGAGTCACCCGACTGCTCAGCCGGGAGCGTCGCGACAGCCACAAACAACGCAACGGCAACAAATGTCAATTTTCGCATGATGTCTTCCCTAGTACGGCATGACGCGGCCGGTATGCCGACGACCTACACGGGCCGCTTCCTCATTCGCGAAATGAAACAGAATTTGTTCGCGGTCGATACGATCAATGATGTTGCTACCGTTCGTCCCAACAGCTGAAAACACCACGCCTTCACGCTTCGCGACTTCGAGAATGCGGTTACGCGCATCCGTCACCATCTGCGGGTAATTACCATTGGGATCACGGGGCACCCCGTAGGACATCGACATGTCGGCTGGTCCCCACTCGACCATCCCGATTCCTGGAACCGCCATCGTCTGATCAATCACTTCAAGCGCCGCACGATCTTCAGGCTTGAAACCCAAAAGTAGTTCGCCGTCAGGATTGAGAGGCCACGGGTCAGCCTTCTTGATGTACTCGGCCGCCGAGATACCCCACATCTCTGCCGCTAACCCCTGTCCTCCGCTACCACGGAGTCCCTCACCAATACCATCGGCTTTCGGTGCGTGTGGATACCGAGATGCCTGGACAAACGCGCGCGCTGCACCTTCCTCTCTCATGTGCACTAAGAGAATGCCGTGCGCGCCAGCGGCCAACACTTGTTCCATCATCCAGTAGTTCGCACGCACCGTCATTTCATCAATGCCACCAACCGGCAGTGTCACAATGACCGCTGGGGTCCGGTGACCGCTTGGTGTCGGACCACCGTCGATGAGCCCCTGGATAAATTCACGGAGTTCGCGCGCACTAAAGGGTGCCTGCTCGACGTTGTAGCCAATGGCATCAGCCCAGGTCTTCGCATGGCGACGGCCTTCTTCATACCCCCCACCAGGAATCTGGAAGTAATAGACCGGCTCACCAGCAGCCAGCAGTTCAACTGCCTTATTAATACGTTTCGGGGTATACGACGCATCGCCGCCACTCTGCGCCATCGGTAGCGCGGTCACGACGAACCCAAGTGCTAATGCTAACGCCAGGAAGACAAATTTTCGCATCGGATTTTCTCCTTAAAGCCTGTGCCGAATCATAGCGCATGGAGGACAGATTTCAGAGCGTAAACCCTCACCATCCGCACTCCTCTCGTCATTATTTTTCTTTAGAAATCCAGTAATCCATTCCCCAGTCTGATAATTAACACAAGTATGCTTTCGATTGAGGTCCAGGAGATCTACTGGAAGCAGGTCTCCTGACTATGTAAGCGACGCGCCTATCGTAAAACATTCCCATGAACCTATGGATGCTAAGGATTTTGAGGATCTTTGCGAGGTTGTCAACCTCGGCGGAGCGGAGTTCCTAGCGAAACTTCTGGAGAGAGCAAAACGAGAGTACGCACACCTTGGTGCTACACAAAAAAAGACAGACTCCAGGACCCAAGAACCTATAGATCCCAATTTGTTTAAATAAACTCATCGGGTCAGTCCCACTGATGCATTGAACGGTGCACAACCTTTATGGTTACGCTTACTCCCCGGCCAAATCCCGATTAATCACACGGTGTTTGATGCGCCATCCGTCCGACGTCCGAACAAACTCGTCCGCGTAGTACCCGGACACCGTCATTGTCGGAGGCCGGGTCGTCACATCAAGCAGTACGTAATACGCGCGTCCTTTCGCGCCCTCTCGTGTAGCCGTGATGAGATAACTGCCGGTCCAATGGCGTCGTCCAGCATCACCACTTTGCCCGTCCTGGTACCGTTGCTCACGTTCCTTCCGTAACGCCGCCATTCCACGCACACTACTCCCATCGGGCCGCTCGATCACCGCATCCTCAGAAAATGCCGAGAGAAACAAGTCGGCGTCTCGGAAATCACTACCCTGGTTATAGCGGCCATACAACGCTTCGATCTCGCCGTAGTCCTGGCCGGTCAACGAACCGGCACCGCCATCCTGCTGAGCCGACACTGTCCCCACGCCCAGAATACCTACCAACAAGACCACCATACCTATCCGTACTTTTAGCATCAGAACTCCTTTTCGTTGAAATCTGTGAGTTGACTAATCTGCCTTCCAACCCATGCCTTCCTCATAGTGAGGCAAACTAGATCAGTTGCTCGGGCAAAAAATAGCTTGCTCCGTGTTCAAAAAACATCCAAGTCGTTCCCGTAGACCACCGGTCCGTCGTACTGGGCTCGGACTTCGTCCACCAGTTGGTCAGGTGACTCACCCGCCAGATGAAGTTGATGCGTCAGGACCACCATGCCCACATTGGCCTGGCTCGCAATCTCCCCAACTTTTGTCGCAGATGTATGAAAGGTCCCGTGATAACCCTGCGCCTGCGGACGACGCTGAAAAAATCCATAGGCCCCGTAGGCTTCATGCACCAAGATGTCCGCATCGCGAGCGATTCTGGCTAGTTCGTCATTGGGCCCCGAATCACCCGAGATCACAACCGTGCGATCAACCGTGGTGAACTTGTACCCAAACGCGTGTTCCCATGTGCCATGGGGTACGGCAAATGCCTCAACGGTGACTAGATCATCTTCATACACAACACCCGGTTCGATTTCATACGCCTGCACCTGCACACCACTCATCGCAAGCATCTCCGCGCCTTCGGTACGAATACGAATATCTGCCTGATACGCCTCGAGGATTGAACGCGTCATTGCTCTCAACCCTGGCGGGCCGTACACGTTGAGTGGCGCACGGCGGCCAAGCACCCACGGCGTGAGCACGACGTCTGGATAGCCCGCCGTGTGATCAGAATGCAGATGCGTCAGAAACCCAATCCGAAGATTCGGAGGGCGCAATGCCGTCACGCCGGCCAAAGCAGCTGCTGCTGCCTGCCGGACAACCCCCGGACCAAAATCAATCAGATACGCAGTCTCGTCAACAACCACTGCCGTGGCAGGCCCTGATCGATCTGGCTCCGCGCCAGGCGTGCCTGTGCCAAGTAACACCACGCGTGTACGGCCAGTGGGTTCTGGCGGCGATAACGACGCACCCTCCGTTGCAGCTGGCGATGTGTCGTCGGCAACATCATCTGCCTGAGACGTCTCAGGTGGCGACGCGCTGCATCCAACTGCCAACAACACCAGACACAGCCACCGGCTTGCATCTTTCACGATCACATCCACTAACAGCAGTCGTCTAGTCACGAATGCCGGCCGGGAGATTGTCGGGTTCATCGCTCTGCCATGTGATTTCGAGGGTGCGCTCGTCTGGCCAACGCTCATTCAGCGTATCACCGTAATACAGTCGTCCATTCTTCATCACATAGCGAATAGTGTTCGTATGTCGAATGTCATCAAGGGGATTTTCTTCAAGAATCACAAGATCTGCGAGTTTCCCTGGTTCTATCGTCCCCAGATCTCCATCAAGTCCGATTGATTCCGCACCAAGAATCGTCGCTGTTCGTAACGCGTCATGCTCGGACAGCCCACCTGACTGCATCGCCCACAATTCCCAGTGATAGCCCAGCCCTTGCAATTGCCCGTGGCTTCCCACGCCAACACGGCCACCGGCTTCGACAATTGCTTTCACACCCTTTGCATGATCGTCGAACACATGTTCCTCATCGCGAAACCATCCACCCGGACCTGGGCCAACACCTGCCCCACGACGACGGGTTGACCCATCAAGGACCGCGTGTGGGGTAAATCGACCAAGCTTTGGATCATCGTGCGGATTCTCGCGCGTATAAAAATAATTCTCTCCGAACGGGCCCCCATAAGAGACCAACAAGGTCGGTGTATAGGCAAGACCTGTCTTGGCGGTCAGTTCAACAACATCGTTGTAAATGGGAAAAATCGGAAAGGAATGCTCTTGACCCGGATACCCATCTAACATCATCTCCATGTTGTATTTCATGTCGAGCGCGCCTTCAGTCGTCGGGAGCAATTCCTGTTCACGTGCGGCCATCAAAATCCATTGCCGCTGTTGACGATTCCCTGAGGTGTACATTTTTATGGTTTTCGTGTCGTAGTAGTCGCTGTAACGACTCAGTACATCACGGGCATGATCGAGGTCTTTGATTTGCTCGGCGCTAAACACCCCTGGGCCCGTTGAATAAATGCGTGGCCCCACAATCGTTCCCGTTTCAACCAGGTCGCCATAGGTCAGTACATCGGTTGTTCCAGTCTGCGGGTCGCGGGTGGTGGTCACCCCGTAAGCAAGATTCGCCAGGTAGGCCCATGGTTGGGCTTTATGCACGCCAAACGTAGGGCGCATATGCGCATGGGTATCAACAAACCCTGGCACAATCGTCGTTCCACTCACGTCAAAAATACGGGCAAAGTCTGGGAACTGCACCGTTCCACGGCGACCGATATCTAGAATGCGATTTCCCTGCACAATCAGGTCAGCATTTTCAATCACTTGGTTCCCACGCATGGTTACGACACGCCCACCACGCAACACACCAAATCCATCGGGGAAATCGCGCTGGGCTTCTACCGTAATTCTGATTTCAGTCGCGAGATAGCCGTCATCCTCCGATGCGTCGTCATCTTCAGACTGATCATCGGGCTCCGCCTCCGTCCGAGCGGCCTCCGCTGCACGAGCATCATCAATGTCGTAGATAAAGTGAGCGTTGCCAATAGACCAATGCGCAAGTCCGTCACGACTCCACACGGGAAACTGTCCACCAACCTCGGTCAACTGACGCACAGGGACCACAGCGCTTTCAGGATTCGCCACCGACACCGTGGGCGTGTCGCCGCCGGTCACCGGGACTTCCAGGACATACAAATTATTGTCGACTTGTGCAAACGCCCGCTCACCGCTCGGTGACATCAAAACAAGAGATGCCTGTACTGGTTCTGGACGCCCTGTCTCGGTCGCACCAGTCACTTTGACATGCGCCTGCTCATCGGTGCCATCCCACCGGATCGACACCAAACCGTCCTCAGGGTGATACAAAAAGATTCGGTCTGCATTAGTCGTAAAATGTGGCTCGCGTCGGCCATCGGTCGGCGCAATCATCGTCCACACGCCGCCATCGGATGGTACGGATACGATATTTTGACTGGCACCAGATGCAAATGGACCTGCCGCTTCCTGCATGGCACGAGACGGACCCTGAATGGCAACAATCCGGTCGCCTGCTGGTGACCATGCGGGGTTTTGATAAATCGCCGCCGTGGTCGTTAGTTGCATCGGTTCCACGGTCCCGTCGACCCGTGTCTTGTAGAGATGCCCGCCATCCGGTGACCACGTCACAAACGTCACCCACTCGCCGTCTGGCGACCACGTCGGCTGCGCTTCCACGACCTCTAGGGAGGTCAGACGTCGTGGCTCCCCATCCGGAAGCGACACAACATATAGCTGGTCGAGTGCGGCAAAGGCCAACTCTGTCCCATCTGGTGATGGAATGGCATCACGAATTTGGCGGACCGTAAACTGGCGTTCGTTTGAGACGGGATACTTAAAAGCCAGTTCGGGTCCAATATCGAGCTCCGTTTGGACCCGAAATGGCACTGCGACAGGCTCGCCCCCTTCGGCTATGGGTACGCGCCATATCTTGCCCCCGTACGACACCACAACTTCCGTCGAGTCTGGCGTAAACGACATCCCTGGCAAGACGTCACTACTCGCCACCGATTCCTGGTCATCGCGTGTAACGGGATACGCCAGCCAACGCTCTTCTCCGGTCGCTAGTTCCCGCAGACGGAGACCTGTGTGTTCTTCGTGTCGAGTGCCATACACAAGCCAGACTCCATCCGGTGACACCGTCGGTCGAAACGCAGACCCATAACGTGAACTTCGTGTGTATTGTTCACCTGTCTCACGGTCGTACACAGCAAGCTGATACTGCGGAAGAATCGCGTTGTATTGCCAGAGGTTGGTCCGCTGCGCGAACCATATGTGTCGTCCATCCGGCGTGGGTGTCGGCCCCGTAATACGACGAGACCCTGGCTCCTTGATGATCTGCACACCTGTCCCACCATCAACATGCCACATCCAGAGCTTTGGGTTCCGAGCGTCACCCCGCACCGCCATGTTCTCTGCAGTCGCTGCCACAACATAGTTGCCGTCGGGTAACCATTCAGGAGACTCATAACTTTTGGTCGAACCATTTGTCAGCTGACGCGTCTCTTTTGAGGCAATGTCGATTAGCCACAGATTCTCAGACCCATCTCGGTCAGACACAAAAACCACCTCAGACCCGTCAGGGCTATATCGCGGCTGATTGTCGTACGGCATTCCGTCCGTCAGTGGTACCGCCTCTCCTCCACTCAAAGGTATCGTGTACAGGTCACCTAACAGGTCAAACACGACCGTCTCCCCATCAGGACTGACATCGACAGAAATCCACGTGCCTTCGTCGGTGTCCAGTGAGAATGTTCGTTCCGGGTTAAGTGGTAAGTCCTGGTCATCAGTAGAGCTTGAGTCTTCCTGTGCCCCAAGAAACACCGACGCGCAAAGAGCAACTACGGTAAATGATCGAACTCGCATGGACTAATTCTACCGAGGCGCTACCATGAGAGCAGCAATGAGTCTTCGCCTGGCGCGAATCACACTACGAGAAATCAAGCTAGGGCTTCAAAACCCTTCAGAATGGTCACTTTTTCCGATCGAAGAGCGTCGGGTTCTTTTAATCACGTTGACCGACACTGATGGGGTCACTACGTGGAGTGAGTGCTCTGTCGACAACCGACCGACATCCTCACCGGAAACGATTGACACCGCATGGCTGGCCATTACCAACTGGATCGGACCAAGAATTCTCGGAACCAGTACCAACCACCCATCCGAAGTAGATAGCCTCCTTAACCGAGGCATCCGAGGACATCGGGCCGCCAAGGCTGCCATTGAAATGGGAACCTGGGCGCTCTGGGCCACGCGAGAAGGAAAGAGTCTCGCTCACGTTCTCGGCGGAAATAACGATACATTTCTCGGTGGCATCGTTCTCGCTGTACAGCAAACACCAAGCATCCTCGTAGACCAGGCGCGCCACGCGCTATCTCAGGGTTATCAAAAGATCACGATCTGTATCCAACCAGGCTCCGACATCGAATACCTTGGCGCGGCACGTGAAGCTTTGGGTGCTGAAACACCGCTTGCGGTAGACGGCATGGGAACATATTCCTTGGACCACGCTGACCACTTAACCGACCTCTGCGCGTATCAACCACTACTCATCGAACAACCACTCGCGCCAGACAATCTTCAGAAACATGCTCTATTACAGGACCGGATCGGTACGCCAATCTGTCTCGACGAATCCATTACTCATGTAGGACATGCCGAGGACATGCTCACTCTTGGTGCCGGTCGTATCATGAACGTCAAGGCCAGCCGTGTCGGTGGGTTTACTCAGGCAAAGGCCATTCATGATCTCTGCCAACATCATGCAATGCCTGCCTTCTGCGGAAGCCATTTCGAAACCGGAATCGGTCGAACATACGCTGTAGCTCTTGCGTCCCTTCCACATTTCAGTTTGCCGAGTGATATCAGTCCATCAGCGCGCTACTGGCGCGAGGACACCATCACACCAGAATGGGAAATGGCTGCAGACGGAAGAATGAGCATTCCCATCACGCAAACAGGTCTCGGGGTCACAGTTGACGTCGATATGATTGACAACCACACTGTCCGAACCAAAACTCTCGTCGCGCCGTAAACAGCATCGCTACACCAGTGCGACTGTGGGTCGATATATTGCTGTTGCCTCGCTACATACTTAACAATTCAATATCGGCGATCAATTTCTCGACTTCAAACGAAAGCGACCCATTGTAGACGCCGCGAAGTCTTCCGTTTTGATCCACGAGAAGAACTTTCTCCGTATGCAAAAATAATTCTGACGACCTGCTCACCTCATCCAGTCGACCGTCATCAGCAAAATACGAATCACGCGCTAATCGGTAGATGGTTTGTTCGTCCCCAGTCACTAATTTCCAATGGTCAGGGTCAATGCCTCGTTCCTCGCCAAATGTTCGTAACACTTCTACGCTGTCATACCGCGGTGCGACACTATACGAAACAAGCAATACGTCATCACGGTGTGCTACAGCGTCTTGTACTTTCGACAGTTGTGTCACGAGCGTTGGACAGATCACGTTACAGCTTGTGAAAATAAATGATGCGACATGGATCCGACCGTGCAAATCACCCCTGGAAATTCGTTCTCCGGCCTGAGTAATGAGTGCGAATTCACCTATTTCATGATCGACTGATTCAGTCCACCGCGGGGTAAAGTCAACACTATCGTAAAACGGCAGTGTGATTCGGGATGCGTAGTCCGCATCCCGCCCACACCCACTCCCTAGCACTGCAACAGCGACAATCAACAATGTCCCAAGAATATCTCGCCTCATAATCCTGGTCTTTCTTCAACCAATGGAAGGCATGGCTGAGCATTGACATAGCCATATCGCCGACCATTCTTCATTTCATAATTGAGGTAAAGATAACCGTCAGGAGTCCACGCTTGTTGGAGACCTTCCTCGCGTCCATTCACATAATGGCGACTCTCGTACGGATGGCCGTTTTCGTACCACGTACGGTACTCACCCTCTAGAATCCGACCGCGATACTGAGACTCTCGTCGCAATGCACCATCAGGCCACCATTCACGCGCAACAGAAAGCTTTGGGCTTTGACCCTGACATGAAGCAGTCGTAATGATCAACGACCCAACAAACAACAGTGAGAATAAACGTGTCCTAGGCACTCATTACCTCAATTTCTGATTGTGCCAGGAGCTCCACGAAAGCACCCTGCGATATACGGCGGGTCATCAGCGGCATGGTAATGATAAATCCCAGAAGGAAAATCTGTAGTCACGGCAACGTGCCCGTGACACACATCAAGATTTGCCGGTATCTGCCCACTGGCGTCGTCGGGTCCATAAACTGGAAACCCATCAAGTAACACTCCAATCAAGCTAGCCCGTGACGCTTGAGTAAGCCACAATGGCTCAAGGTGATAGTGATACTCACCTCTAGGTGCCGGGTGCCCATTAAAACGATCAAAACTTTCGATTTCAAAGGTCAGAGGTTGTCGCATTGCAGCGTATTGATTAAATAGCGGCACGCCATTCACGGCCACACCCATTGGCCCAAGTGAGGTGTCACTCGGATTCGCATAACCAGGGATAGTCGGTATTTGAAAAACATTATTCTGTTCGATAATCGCATTAGGGTTGATTTGCATTCCTGCGTGGGGCGCCTCATACAACGGATGGCCCGTGTCAAAGTAAGGACTCGGGTGATTCGGAAGGCCTTTCGTCCGAACAGTAGTCTGCTCGTCACCGACAACCACTTGTACGCCGTTTGAAAATTTCGCATACATCGCCTGAGTCTCTGAAATCGTGGGCGCAGGAAATGACGGGGAATTAATTTCCACGAGGCTAGGACTCAGTGAGGTTGTACTGGTAGAAGAACCGCAGCCAGCAGCAAAAACACCGATCCACACAAACCAGCCGGATCCTGTCAGTTGCATAATTCTTAATCCTCCTCGACGAGTCTGGTGATAAACCTCGTATGTATCCTCATCTACTGTTTGTAAACAAGTTCCGTGCCACGAAGACAGACCGTGTTTGGGGGTAATTTCGACCTAGGTCGTACCCTGAGCAGGACAACAACTAATTACGCTATCAATCACTACGCTGAGGCACGCAGCTTCATTTACTGTGTTTGTAGTTGATACCAAATGTTCAATCCCTGATCTCTGAGCCCGCGAAAAATCGTTTGACGATCATCCCAGACACGACGGGTTGTAACGTCAATTCCAGCCTGTTCAACAAACACCAAGGCAAATGCCGTTGCATACTGCGGCGGCACCCGTGGACCAGCGATCTCAGATTCCATGTCTCGATAACTCTCATCTGCATCGGCAATCCAGACGGCCGCCTGCTCAACAACATGCGTGCGAGGGGGATAGAGGGTTGGGGAATTCCCAACGGTGTACGTGCCAACCTGAAATTGGTAGAGCACAGCTTCCACCGCTGGTGCTATCGACGGCGGACGCACCGTCAACTCATCATTCGACGTCGGCAGGTCTCGGTCTCGCTGACGACCCACCGTACGAATCGACCACTCTTGCCAGCCTTCCTCATCGAGAATCACCCACCCGTCACGGCGGGCAATCATGTCACGCTTCCCATTGGACGCTTGAAAATACATTCCAACCGGTGAGGTAATCAGGATGGGGTCGGTTCCTGTCCGTCGGATTCTGAGAGAGACACTTTCATCATCTGCGCCCCGCGCCTCGACCTCAACAAGACGAGCATCGAGCGCGGCGAACAGGTCGTAATCGGCAAGAACTGGATCCTGTCTCTCGCCACCGGTAACCCGAAAGAAAAAAAGGTGCTGACTCGGCAAAAATTCGTGCAATGCCTCAAGTTCAAAGCCAGCTGCCTGCCATTCAAAGACAACCTGTCGAGTTGACATAACATGGTCGGCCTTAATTTGGTCCCCGCTCCCATCCTCCACGCGATACTCCAGAAGCGCGACACGCCCCGTCGGTGCCAAGGCACGTCGTATCCCAGCTAACATCGGCTCGGGTTCAGACATCTCATGGTACACATCCGCAATGATGACCCAGTCGATCTCGCCAGCCGGAAGTTGGGGGTCCGTCGGCGTGCCAAGAATCGCTTCGACATTGGTGAGACCTTCTTCACGAGCCCGGTCACGCATGATCTGAAGCATCTCTGGCTGAATATCTTCACAGAACACCGTGCCCCCTGGGGCCACGCGTTGTGCCATTCGCCGAGCGTAGTAGCCTGACCCACATCCCACGTCAGCGACCACATCGCCTGGACTGAGATTCATCATGTCCAGAACTCGATCCGGTTCCTCCTGCTCGACTCGTTCAGTCCGCTCAAGCCAATCTGCGCCACGGTAGCTCATGAACTCGGCCGGCACGCGATGCCGGTCAGCCCGATCCGTTTGTGCTAAAGACGTGGCTCCAGAACTCGCCACCAGAAACACGACCCATCCAATCGGAAATATTTTTTTCAGACCATGACTCATAGTCGCCCTTCGCAAACGTATCATCGCGCTACCAGAATATGGCACAGGTCGCCGTAAATCACCACGGAATCGACTGCTTGTCACGAAAGAACCCTCCGTTCGGTCCATCAGCGCCCAGCATCGCAAGCCACACGATCGTCTCCGCGCCCTTCTCAACCGTCCGAGTCGCACCAGTTCCACCCATTCTTGTTCGCACCCATCCTGGACACACTGCATTCACCTTCAGGTCACCGGACACTTCTTGCGCAAGTTTGACCGTCAACGCATTCAGTGCAGCCTTGGTCGCCGAGTATCCGACCGGACCGCCAAGTTGACCTGCGAACGAACCCCACCCCGAACTGACATTGACCACTCGTCCATACCCAGCACGAACCATGGCTGGAACAAATGCACGTGCGAGCCAAAAAGGGCCAGCCAAGTTTGTCCGTAGTGCCGCTTCAATCGTTTCGTCTTCAATGTCGAGCACACCACCGTCGGGACAGACCGCAGCGTTATTGACTAAAACATCAATACCAATGCCGCGTTTCGACAACTCCGTGGCACAGGCCGTGACGGACGCCTGACTCGACACGTCGAGGGTCATCACCGTAATCGACTCATGCCCTCTATCACGTAACTCGCGAGCAGCTTCTTCGCCATCTGCCAGGCTTCGACTCGCCAACACGACATGCACGTCACGCTGCGCCAGTTGTCGACATACTTCCTTCCCAATTCCGCGATTGCCTCCCGTAACCAGCGCCGTCCGTAACACCTAGGCCTCCTTATCTACTGTAAACCCAGAACCAAAGCACAACGCGACCTGAAGTCCAGGGTGATTCTCGGAAAGTAAGAGCGTGGCATCATGCAACTTCGCAACAGCCGCAACAAGACTCAGTCCCAAACCAGCCCCTGGCTTGGTACGACTGGCATCAAGCCGGTAAAACCGTTCGAGTACACGGATGCGTTCGTCGGCAGGGACTCCCGGTCCGTTATCGGCAACCACGATATCAACGCCGCTCGTTGAATAACGACTCGTCAGCATCACACACCCCCCAGATGGCACGTGTTTAAGAACGTTATCAATCAGATTGGCTACCGCTTGGAACAGTAAATCACGGTCTCCAACGACTGTTAGTCCGCCCTCGGGTTGGGTATTGAGTCGCAAACCGGCTTCGTCAAGCAGGGGACCGTACAGCTCTGCAACATCATGAATGAGTCTCGTGATGTCAACACGTGAAAATTCCTGTCGACGTCTCCCCGCCTCGATGCGAGCGATCCGAAGTAAAGCATTAAAGGTCGCCAGCAGCCCATCCGCCTCAACAACCGCTCGTTCGGCCAACTCATAACGAGATTCGCCTAGTCCGGTTTCACTTTCTCTCAGTAATTCGAGTCTGGTTCGAAGTCTCGCAAGTGGTGTACGAAGATCGTGAGCGATATTGTCCGATACGCGCTGTACCGCATCGACCTGTTCTTCCAGTTCCGCCAACATACGATTGAGATTGTTCGTCAGTTGTTCAATATCATCCCCAGTCGCATCAGTTGGAATACGACGCGTCAGGTCACCAGCCACGACATCACTGATCGCCCGGTTAATCACAGTAACGCGACGGATACGACCGCGGCTAACGAGGACACCACCCACGAGAGCCAACACAATGGTTAACGCAAATCCCCACGCGATTGTTTGAACGACCGTCACCCGAATCGATTCCAACTCGTACATGTCACGCCCGGCCAGTAGGTAATACCCTCGACCCAGTCGAAACTGGCGCGCTCTCGCCCAGTGTGTCTCTTCCTCTTCCGGTTGACCGAGTCGGAAATTCAACCATCCATCGGTATCGGCCTCAACTTGCGGCCACGCACTTAAATTCCCGACACGCGGTCGATACGCAGCGTCGGCGACAAGATAGAGAGAGGACCCTGTTGGTTGCTGACGAGCTAATCGTCGTTCGATAAGGGTTGTGAGACCGACAAGACCACCCGTTTGATAACGTTCGGCCAGACCTGCAATCTCCGCCTCAATCGTTTCGTCGGCTTGACGGAGCATGTAACCAGCCGTCGACCAGTAGACAAAGGACAGCAGCAACAACGCCGACCCTGCAAACAGGCTCGCGTACGCTACCGCCAGGCGAAACGGTGAGCTACGAAGTAGCTTCTTCAGATCCACGGAGCACGTATCCAGCCCCCCGTACCGTCTGGATCAGGGGAGCACCGAAACCACGGTCAATCTTCCGACGAAGACGACTGACATGAACGTCGATCACATTTGTTTGTGGGTCAAAGTTATAGTCCCACACTTGTTCAAGCAGCATCGTGCGCGTGACCACATGCCCTTGGTGTCGCATGAGATATTCCAACAGTCGAAATTCGCGTGGCTGTAATTCAATGTGCTGACCAGCTCGCGTGACCTTACGTGCTAAAAGATCCATCTCCAGGTCGGAAACGACCAGTCGCGTTGCTGTCGACTCTACGTCTGTCCGTCGCACTAAGGCATCCAATCGCGCAACGAGTTCTGAAAAGGCGAACGGTTTCACGAGATAATCGTCACCACCTTGCCGCAGTCCCGTCACACGATCATTCACTTCGCCTAGCGCACTGAGAATTAGTACCGGTGTCGACAGACCTGCATCACGCACGGCTTGAATGACCGCAAGACCATCACATCCAGGCAACATCCGGTCAATTACCATGACGTCATACTTTGGATCGCACGCCAAAGACACCCCACTATTGCCGTTATTAGCCGTATCCACGACGTGACCCGCCTCGCTCAACCCTCGATTGAGATACTCGCGAGTCTCGGAATCATCCTCGACAACTAAAATTCGCATCGTCAACTGGTTCTATCGGTAGTGTACCGAACCAACATAATCCTGAGGAGGCTGAAATTATGGCCCCCTCCGCAAGAACCTCAAATACAAGCCTACGTCAACGAGACAGCTATAAAACGCCGACCAAGACTGGACGCCACATAGAAAACAACAGCCGACTGGCCCTTTTCTCGCGCCGTGGCGACCAACTCAACGACATCCGATGGTTTAGAGACTGATTCGGTGCCAACCCGAAGAATCGCGTCTCCACGGGACAGACCCGTACCGAAATCTGCCGTTCCAACTACCAACACACCGGTCACATTGTCATCGATTTGGAAACTCCGCCGCACCTCGGTTGACAATGGGGCTAAGGACAAACCGAGGGTGTTGTCCAAACTCTTGCCAATCTCTGTACGCCTTCCAAGTAAAGCTTCGTTCTCCGGATTTACACCCAATCGAACCGTGAGTTTTTCTACCTCTGCTCCCCGTCGAACATCCATTTCAACCTCTCGCTCAGAACCCGCCGATGCCACCGCGAGCGTCAAATCACGAATATTTTCAATTGGTCTGCCATCAAACGTCGTGACCACATCTCCTGCTTCAATCCCAGCTACTTCCGCTGGACTTTTAACAACCACGTTGGTCACCAGTGCACCAACCACGTCCTTCAGGCCTAGCCCTATCGCAATGTCCTCATCGAACGATTGAATCTGCACCCCAAGCCAACCCCTATCGACATACCCCTGCGCACGTAGTTGCTCAATGACAGGTCTCGCCTGCCCAGAAGGAATGGCAAACCCTATTCCTACATTGCCACCATTGGGAGAAAAAATCGCCGTGTTTACACCGATGACCTTGCCCGTAACATCAAATAGTGGGCCACCAGAATTACCCTGGTTGATTGGCGCATCAATTTGCAAGAAATCATCGAATGGCCCGGACCGAATGTCCCGACCTCGCGCTGACACAATACCAGTGGTAACCGTGCCTTCAAGACCGAATGGATTTCCGATGGCAAACACCCTATCCCCAACACGTGCCTGATCGGAATTGCCAAAAATGGCAGAAGGTAACTCGCGATCGGTTTCAACCTGAAGCAAAGACAGATCAGTTTTCGGATCAAACCCAACTACCTCTGCTGAGAGTTGCGTGCCGTCATTTAGCGTGACTGTGACCTCAGTCGCACCGGTAACCACGTGGTTGTTTGTCACGACCAGCCCTGATGGATCGACAATAAAGCCTGAACCCATTGCCCGCGGGCTCGGTCGGCCATCTTCAGTCGGAACGAACGACTGCTGACCAAAAAACTTCCAGAAAAAGTCCTCAAATGACTGATCGCCGTCGGGAAAACGTTCCGGCGTAGCCAGGACTGGCCTGTCGCTCCCGCCTGTGGCTGAAATATTAACCACCACTGGCTTCACTCTTTCGATAACATCAGCCAATGAGAACGGTTCCATCGCTGAGACCGCGGAGGGACTGAATTGCCCGATGCACAGGACCGCCAAAACCGCAAACGATATGCCGATCGTTCGCACACGAAACACACATTGTGCAAGTTTCATCACCTATATACCTCCTCATGCTGTAAACGCATATATGCAGCCACAGTAACGAACACCAGATGAACGTCCGGTGACCAAAACATGAATGTTTTGTTAGGTATAAATAGTCAGATGCCTGAGCGTGCTATCCTGCCGGTCTGGACCAACAGCGGGACCCCCCCCGTGACGATATGCGTTTATTGAAACGAGCCGTAAGCACACTCTTGGTCGGGCTGATCCTGACCGGAGTCATTGTGACGCCATCCGTACAGGCACAGATCGTACAAGACCCAACGGAGTTCTTTGGTTTCGAGATCGGGACAGACGGTGAACTCGCCAGATACCCACGCGTGCTCGAATATTTACGGCATCTTGAAGCTCAAACTGAACGCCTCGCCTATATTCCACGAGGCATAACCACTGATGGTCATCCCTATGTCCTCGTCACCATTAGCTCCAAAGAAAATCTCGACCGGCTTGATCGATTAATTGAGATTAACCACCGCCTCGCTGACCCGCGGGGGTTGTCTGAAGAAGATGCTGGCGCACTGGCACGCGAGGGCGTCCCCTTCTATTTTCTCTATGCCACGATCCATTCGACAGAGGTCGGCAACGGGCAAGCCATCATCAATATCGCTCATCGACTAGCGACGGAAGAGTCTTCCGAAATCAATGAAATTCTCGATAACGCGGTCGTCTTATTGGTCCCATCACAAAACCCAGATGGTCAGATTCGAGTCATTGATCACTGGTACGACACAAAAGACACCCGTTACAACCGCGTTTATCCTGACCTCTACCATCGGTATACCGGCCACGACGATAACCGTGACTGGTTCATGTTTACCCAAAAAGAAACGCGACTGGCCATTGATATCCATCGTGACTTTAAACCGCAGGTCACTCATGACATGCATCAGATGGGTAGCCGTGGCGCTCGTATTTTTGTACCACCCTTTCGAGACCCATACGACCCGAACATTCATCCGATCTTGATCGAAGGCCAAGCTCAAATCGGTATGGCCATGGCGTCTGCACTCATCAGTGATGGCAAGAAAGGAGTCGTGTACAACGACCAGTACGACCTGTGGACTCCGGCCCGTCAGTACATGCTCTACCATGGACAACCACGCATTCTTACTGAGATTGCAAGTGCCAACCTCGCGGACCCGTATGTCAATCCAAACGGCCCCAGTCAACCACTAGGCCCTCAGGAAACACGGTGGAACTTTCCCGTCCCCTACGATTCCTCCGTATGGCGTCTTCGGAATATCGTTGAATACGGAACAACCGCCGTCTTTGCAGCACTAGAACATTTGGCCAAATACCGTACCCAGTGGCTTGAAAACTACTACCGCGTTCACCGTGATTGGGTCACTCGCAATGAGGCACCGCATGCGTTCGTCATCTCGGCCGATCAACGCGACCCCTTTGCCACCTACGAGCTACTTGAAATCCTTCACTTCGGCGAAGTTGAAATTCACCAGTCTCGCCAGTCATTTCAGGCTGATGGTGTGCGTTACCCCGAAGGCTCATGGGTTATTCAGCTCGCGCAGCCGTACGGTGCGTTTGCGAAGACCATGCTCGAGAAACAAGTGTATCCAGACCTGCGTTACTACCCTGGCGGACCGCCGATTCCTCCGTACGACGTTACCGGACACACTCTCGGACTGCTGATGGGTGTAGAAGTGGCCCAGCTTGAAACTCCAGTCAATGCTGATTTGGAACTTCTTGAAACGATCGAACCAGTCTTTAAGCCACTTCCGACACGGCCGAACTGGGCTTATGCCATCAATCCGTCATCTAATGCCGGCTTCCTCGCAGCCAGTCGCCTACAAGCAGCCAATGTCCCAATTTATCGAGCTTCAAACTGGTTCGAGGTAAACGGACAAGAATATGCCCCGGGTTCGTGGCTAATTGAACCGACCGAGGAAACAGAATCCATTCTGGAAGCTGTAGCCGCAGAAACTGGACTAGTGATTCAAGGCATTGATGCGCCGGTCAACGTGGCGGGCTACCGACTACAAGACTCGACACGCGTAGGGCTCTGGCGAGCAGCGAATAATATGCCCGGGGGGTGGATGCTCTGGCTGTTCGAACAGTACGAACTTAACCATACCGTAATTTCGTCAACTGACTTTGATGGCGAGCTCAGCGAGAAATACGACGTCATTGTGCTGCCATCGGGCACGAGTCGGAGAAGCATTGTTCAGGGCTTAAATTCAGAACGACACGATGAGACGTGGCGTTGGGCGTACGGTGTCGGTCGAGAAGGATGGTTAAAGTTACGTCGGTTCGTTGAAGACGGCGGCACCATTGTTGCGCTCGGCTCGGCTGTCGAAACTGCGCGCTCACTGTTTAACCTACCAATTGAACCGGTTCTTCCAGCGCGTCGCACGGGACTAGTGACACCGACTGCGCGCCGTCAGTCACAAATGACGGCCACTGAAGCCGACCAGCAACTCCGAGATGCCTTCCGCAGTCCTTCTCAATTGGCACGAGCACTCCGAGAACGCGTTGTTGATCCGACATCCGTGTTTTACTCACCTGGGACCCTTCTCAAACAGGAACATAATCCTGAGCATCCAGTCGGCTACGGCATGCCTGACGATTGGCCAGTTTTCTTCCGGTTCGACCAGGCGTATCGTCTTTCCCCAAGTTTTGATATCGACACCGAGGTGATTTCTCGGTATCCAAATGACGACGACATGGTTGCGAGTGGCTGGCTGCTGGGAGATGACTTATTACGAAACCAAGCCAATGTCGTCTCATCGCGTGTCGGAAATGGGACGGTCGTCACCATGGGAAGTCAAGTGGCGTTCCGCACACAGACTCGTGGCACATTCAAACTTCTTTTCAATGCCATCTTTCATGGGCCGGCGGAACCAGTGACCGCGGCCGATCTTGAAGTCTTAGACTAGAAATAACGCCCGAAGCGACATTCGAAAAACCACGAGAAAGAACGTGGTATGAGTCATTCCGTTTTATCCCCAAAAAAAGGCCGATGTATATCAACACATCGGCCCCAGATATGAACTGTTAGTAATGTCTTCTACGCGAGCGGATCAATTGGGAGTTTCCCGGTCGCATGACCGAGTGATTCCGCTGGAACACCTAATCTATCCAGCAAACTCATCTGAAGGTTCGCAAGTGGCGTATCTTCCGGATACTTGATGTGACGCCCACCTTTACCTGCCGCACCACCCGCTAAAAGAATCGGCAAGTTCTGAGAGGCATGCGCATTACTGTCGGCCATTCCGGCACCATACACAATCATCGAATGATCGAGTAACGTCCCATCCCCATCCGGGGTATTCGACAATCGCTCAACAAACTTCGCAAAAAGTTCACAATGGTATTGGTTGATCTTGGTTAACTTCGCAAGTTTGGCAGGATCTTTTTGGTGATGTGAAATCGGATGATGCGCATCAGGCACACCAATTTCTGAATAGGTCCGACCTGTGATCTCGCGTCCCATCATGAATGTCGTGACACGTGTAAGGTCCGTTTCATACGCAAGTGCCATCAGGTCAAACATTAACTGTGCATGCTCTCCAAAGGTGCCAGGCACACCAGCCGGTTGTTCCACCACCGGAAGTTCTCGATCGCTCTGGGCTTCTGCCATCTGAATCCGACGCTCAATATCACGGACAGCGTCTAAATACTGCGTCAGTTTCCGCTGGTCTCCATTTCCAAGTTGCCGAGACAAATCGCCCGCTCGTTCAGTCACCGAATCCAACAGGCTCGCATCCTTCGCTAACCGGGCCTTCCGAACGGCGGGGTCAGTACTTCCAGAATCACCAAAGAGTCGTTCAAAAATCACCCTCGGATTATTCTCCATAGGAAGCGGCGTGGTGTCATTCGCCCAAGAAATGGTGTTCGTGTATGCGCAACTGAACCCATCGTCACACGAACCAACAAAGTCACGCCCATCAATGGCTAACTCAAGGGACGCCAGTTGTGTTTCGCGGCCGAGTACTCGCGCGGCGATCTGATCCGACGAGATACCCGCCTGCAAATCAGTTCCCTGGTCCGGTTGTGGGGAAACGCCTGTCAGAAACCGGGTAGCAGAACGCGCATGGGGCCCTTCGCCACTAACGCCGTGCATCCCCGACAGCACCTGGAGTTGGTGACGGAAGGGCTCTAATGGTTTCATCACGAGCGGAAATTCAAATCCACTACCTTCCGTCGAAGGTGTCCAATGATTCATCATCATGCCATTTGGCACGTAAACTACTCCGTAGCGCCGAACCGGACTGGCCGCTGTGTTTCGTAACGCAGCCAACGCCGGTACCATGCCATCAAGAAGCGGCAAGGCGAGCGACACACCAAGTCCACGCAACACGGTACGCCGAGAAATCGCTTTTTGGGTGATGATCATGATCCTGACCTCCTCATACGGAACGGTGTGCTCTGTACGATACCAACAATAATAGACGACCAGCGGTAATTATCCGAGGCCGCCGCTCGGGTAATCGCACGAACGGTCGGACGGTCGTAATACTCCGGGCCTCTCCCGAGCGCATACGCCAAAAGCTTTTCCGTGAAAGTCTCTACAAATTGGCCGCGTCGTTCCAATAATAGGGTTCGTAACCCAGTAGGCCCTTCAAACACAGTGCCGTCTGGAAGATTCCCCGAAGCATCAATTGGTAGTTCGGCCTCACCAGTGGTCCGCCACTGTCCGACCGCATCGTAATTTTCAAGTGCCAGACCCAACGGGTCCATCGGAGCATGGCATACCGAGCAGGCTGGACTTTCCCGGTGACGCGCCAACCGATCACGCACTGTTGCCGCTTCGCCGTTCTCACCCCGGTCAGGCAAATCAGGTATGTCTGCCGGAGGTGCCGGCGGCGGCGTCCCTAAAATATTTGTCAAAACCCACTTACCACGAAGCACCGGCGAGGTTCGATTGGGGTAAGAGGTCACTGTCAAAAGGCTTCCATGTCCAAAAATACCACCCCGGCGTTCAGCCATATCCGGGTCAAGTGACACACGTCGAAAGTGTGAGCCATAGATTCCCTGAATTCCGTAATGCCTCGCAAGGCGCTCATTAACAAATGTATAGTCAGCACCGAGCAAGTCGAGAACACTCGTATCTTCGCGGAGTAAACTTTCTACGAACATCTCCGTTTCCTTCGCAAATGCTTCCCGCAAGTTTTCGTCAAACTCCGGGAACACCAGCGGGTCCGGCACTGCCCCGCGCAAATTTCGCAGATACAACCACTGACCAGCAAAATTCTGCACAAGCGCCGTCGCACGTGGATCCGCAAGCATTCGCATGACTTGCTGTTCAAGAATCGCCGGGTCATTGAGTCGACTCCGTTCGGCAAGCGCAAGTAACTCATCATCAGGACCACTTGACCACAAGAAATATGACAACCGCGAAGCGATTTCTAAATCCGTTAACGCATAAATCGTTCCTGGATCACTATCAATGGGATCGCGCTCCACGCGAAAGAGGAAATCTGGTGAAATTAAGAGTCGCTCCAAAGCAAGCTGGATTCCAGCATCGAAGCCGGCACCGGAACGACCCATACGATAAAAATTCATCAGTGTGGACACGTCAAACTCTTCAAGTGGCCGACGATAAGCGCGCCGTGCCAAACCCGAAAGAATTTCTTGCGCACAACGCTCTTCATCAGAATTACTGTTAGTCGCTGGCTGACATGAAAAGATCGCTCGACGACTTGGCGTGTCTCCAGGACCATGACTCTCATATGGCCCACCAACGGCTACCTTGTCGACCGCCGCGTTACCATCACGCATTTCATTAACCGCAACCGCAAAACTGCTCTGCCGTGGCTGCAAAACACCTTCAGGCTCTGTGAAACGTCTCACAAACGTCACACTGACCACATGTGGACCGGCTGTTGCAGGGAATCGAACACGCATGTTCGCATCCGCATACAACATGTACTCTTCCCACTCAGGGTCACCAAATTGATTCCCGCCGTAACTGGCCGGCGCCTGCGTGACATCTGGTTCCTCTCCGCCGAATGTAAACGACCGAACTAAGTCCCCATCCAATCGAACCTCTAATTCATGTCGAGAACCCATGCCACGCACGTAATTGACGTAATTCCGGTGGAGCGTCACTGCAAGGTCATACTCACCATCAACCGGAAAGTAATGCCGAATACCGAGACCCCCTCGCGATCCGAAGGGCACGTCATCACCCATGCGATCGTCCTGAACATTCAGGATGTTGACACTGTATGTCTCAGTCGCCGGACCAAGGGGTTCTTCTCCCAACGCCAAGCGGCCAATCTTACGGGCGGCAGACAGATAGCGATCCATCAACGCTGGCGAAACGGTCAGCACGTCCGCCATATTGTCGAAGCCGTACTGGTCGATATCATCTGCCGGTAACAACTCATTGACATCGACATCTATCACCAACAGGTCTCGAATAGCGTTTGCATATTCTGCTCGATTTAAACGGTGAAACGCTTCCGTCCGGCCAGGATTCGGTCGATCAGCAGCATATTGATCAAGCTCGCTCTCAAGCCATGACGCAAGCACGTCATAAGTTTCAATGTCAGGTCGAGGTCGACCTACCGGAGGCATGGTTCTTGTTCGGAATTTATTGATGACCTTTTCCCACTGCTCGGCGTGCCCCCCCAAATCGGAAAGGTCTACACCGTCCAAGGAAAACTCTGCTGTGCGAAGGCGGTCATTGTGACAGGTCACACAATATCGACGAACCGTGGACTCCAGAAGTTCGGTTTCGTTGCCCTGAGCCACACTTATCGCCGGAACGACCAAAGTGACAAACAGAGACCAACCAAACAGGCGTTGCATCGTTTTTTTATCCACAGTTTCTGGCTAAATATCGGTAATCGCTAAGTTTGTCCGAATGCAACTTAGGGTGTCAATCAAAGAATGTCTGGGGTAGCATTACGCTGTAATGACACATCGAATCTTCGGACGCTCTGGTCTTGTATTTCTCGTCTTAGTAACAGTATGTGCCATAGGTGACATTGCCGTTTCAGCGCAAGAAACTGGCAGTTCTGCTCTCATTAACGCCATACGAAACGGCGACCGAAGTCAGGTCGACACGCTGCTATCAACACGAGTTGACGTAAATGGACGAGAGGGCGACGGCGCAACTGCACTCCACTGGGCAACACACCGCAATGACCTGGAAACAGTCAAAGACTTGATAGACGCTGGGGCCGATGCCAGTGCATCGAACACACTCGGCGCGACACCACTTTGGCTTGCCGCAACAAATGGAAGCGTCGAGGTAATGGAACTGCTTCTCAACGCTGGCGCGAACCCAAATGCCGCACTAAAGATGGGAGAAACACCGTTAATGAGTGCCGCCCGTTCAGGAGACCATGCATCAGTCAAATTACTGATTGAGCACGGGGCCGATGTCAACCGAGCTGAATTTGAACGTGGACAAACGGCATTAATGTGGGCAGCTGCGCAGCAACATGCCGATGTCGTGCAGTTACTCGTCTCAAACAACGCCGACTTGGAGGCACGTACAAAAGTGTGGCACCAGCTCGAAAACACTGCCGGTAATACCAACCCCGTCGGAAACTTTAAGATGGAGCATGGCGGATCGACACCGTTACTGTTTGCAGCTCGATCCGGCGACGTCAAAACAGCAGAGGCCCTGATCGAAGGCGGTGCTAACCCGAATGACGTTGCGGCCGCCGGAACCAGTGCACTGGTTATTGCGGCACATAGTGGACATGGTGCACTGGCCACATATTTACTTCGACAAGGAGCAGACCCAAATGCGTCGGACGCGGGCTATACCGCGTTGCACGCAGCAACGCTCCGAAGCCAAGTCGATTTAGTCAATAGTCTTCTTGAGCACGGAGCCAATGTAAACGCGCTGGTCGAGCACGGATCACCAGGGCGACGGTTTAGTGCGGACTACAGTATTCGGTATCAAACGATTGGCGCGAATGCTTTTTGGTTAGCCGCAAAATACGGCGAACCTCAGATTGCCCGCATACTCGCCCGGCATGGGGCAGACCCGTCCGTCACGCCCAGTGACGGCACCTCATCGCTGAAAGCAGCTATCGGCCTTCCTCGTGGCAGCGAAGACCGCCGAAACCGCGGATTGGGTTCAACAGAAATCGATCGGGAAACCCAAGAACGATTAACGCTTGACGTCACATCCATCGTTCTCGACTTGGGAGTTAATGTGGATCAAGCTGATCAAACTGGCACGACCCCTTTGCATGACGCCGTCCGGGTAGGTTTCCCGTCCGTGGTCGAACTACTGGTATCCCGGGGTGCTAACGTGAACGTGACCAATGATCGGGGAGACACACCGCTCTCTCTCGCGGAAAGTGTGCAGTCCGTTCCTGGCACTAACGGATTACGGGCCACGCGGCCAGAAATAGCAACCTTGCTGCGTGACCTTGGCGCAGGAAACTAGTCTCCAACAGCTCAGAGGTCATCAAAAAAGGCCGAGGCTGGATAACAGCCTCGGCCTTTTGAATGAATCCTCTTTGAACGAAAGCGTTACAAACTAAGCGGGGCTGTATTCAGCAGGCCAGTACTATCGCCTAGTTGATCTGCCGGCACACCTGCTTTGTCGAGAACTGACAACAACAGGTTTGCATACGGCGTATCGTCTTCGTAATGACGATGCCGTCCGGCATTGAGACGCCCACCTCCACCACCGGCTACCAAGCATGGAAGGTTCGTGTGCTCGTGCAAGTTACCGTTTCCGATGCCACCGCCATAAACAATCATCGAATTGTCAAGAAGGTTGGCATCGCCGTCCGGCGTCTTACGTAAGTTTTCAAGAAAGTAAGCAAGCATCTGAATATGGTACGTATCTATCTTTGCTTTCTTCGCAATGTATTCCGGATCGTTGCGATGATGGGAAACCGTGTGATGCTGGTCTGGAACCCCAACCTGTGGATACGCCCGCGGACTTGCTTCGCGAGCCATCATTAGTGTGAACACGCGCGTGACATCCGCCTGAAAGGCCAATGTAAGCAAATCAAACATTAGCTTGGCATGCTCTTCAAATGTCTCAGGAATATCCACTGGCCGATCAGGTAATTCAATCAGCGACTCTGCACCGCGCGATTCTGAACGTTGAATCCTCTGTTCAACGTCACGCACCGCATCGAGATACTCATCCAATTTATTCCGGTCACCAACACCCAAGGTATTCCCAAGACGTGCAACCTCCGCGGTCACAGAATCAAGGATGCTACCCGTTTGCCGCAGTATGGCCAGACGGTCGGCAGCAGTGCCGCCCTCGCCAAACAAACGCTCGAACACGACCCGCGGGTGTGCCTCCATGTCGAGCGGCGTTGTTTCATTTCGCCATGAAATCGTGTTCGAGTAGAAGCAATCTCCTGTGTCACAGGCAATCGCCGTCGGTTTCTCCAAAGCCAACTCAAGCGATGGCAATGGTGTTTCTTTCCCAAACGCACGCGCCGCAATCTGGTCCGCAGTAACACCCAACTTGATGTCAGTCATTCCCTGTCGACCACGGCGCTCCCATGCGTGGACACCACTGAGCCAGACAGCCGTCGCTCGAGGGTGGTCACCATTCCCATCACCAAACGAGTCAGCTTGGCGGTGAGCCAAATTACTCAAAACCAGTACACGCTCACGAAGCGACTCAAGCGGGCTCAGAATTGGTGACAAGTCGAAATTACGCCCCGTCTTTGATGGAACCCACTGATCTTGGATTACACCGTTCGGAACGTAAATAAATCCAACACGACGTGCCGGGGCCGTGACCGCTCGAGCAACTGACGATGCGGCAGGCACCATCGCGTCAAGAAACGGAAGGGTTAGCGTGGCACCAACACCACGAAGAAAGGTGCGCCTCGGTAATGCTTTCTTAGTAATAATCATGATTGCGGCATCCTCATTTGAAACGGCGTACTCTGAACAATAGCAAACACCAGCGACGAAAATCGATAGTCATTCTCGGCAGCCTCACGGACAATTCCGCGCACGGCCGGCATGTCAAACGATTCCAAGTTACGACCTAATGCATAGGTGAGAAGTTTTTCAGCGACCGTTCCTACAAAACGATCGGGGTTCTTAAGCAGCGCAGCCCGCATTTCGTCAGGCCCTTCAAATGAAGTCCCATCGGGCAGTAGGCCAGTGGCATCAATGGCCTCGTTCGATTCTCCTCGCGTGCGCCATCGACCAATCGCATCAAAATTCTCAAGCGCGAACCCAAGTGGGTCCATCTGAGAATGACAGCTTGCACAGGCTGGATTCGAACGATGTTTTTCCATCGCCGCCCGCATTGACAGTGCCTCTCCTTCGTCTGTCGTTTCTGCAAGAGACGGAATATCAGGCGGTGGTGGCGGCGGCGGTGATGACAGCAGGTTCTCTAGAATCCACTTGCCACGCAGCACGGGAGAAGTACGGGTCGCATACGAGGTCAACGTTAAGATACCGCCCTGACCAAGCAATCCACGACGTTCTGTGCCCTCAAGCGAAACCCGCCGAAAGTGACTCCCGTAGATATGAGGGATGCCGTAGTGCTTTGCTAATCGCTCATTAAGAAATGTGTAGTCTGCACTCAGTAAATCTGTAACTTGTCCATCTTCCCGTAACACGCTGTCGATAAAGAGCTCTGTTTCATTCTGGAACGCTTGACGTAAATTTTCATCAAACCCAGGGAAAAATCCAGGGTCCGGTTCTTTTTCTGTAACGTCACGAAGATACAACCATTGTTCCGCGAAGTTATTGACTAGCGCACGTGCACGCGGGTCAGCCATCATTCGCTCAACTTGTCCTCGTAATACTGAAGGGTCGCTCAGTTGGCCGGATACTGCCACGTCAAGCAATTCATCATCTGGAATGCTGCTCCAGAGGAAAAACGACAGCCGAGAGGCCAATTCCAAATCACGAACGGTATAGGGTTCTCCATCGACATCAGCGGGGTCACGTTCAATGCGAAACAGAAATTCAGGACTCACGAGAATCCGTTCCAAGCCCCGCTGAATGCCACGCTCAAACCCAGCCTCCAACCTACCCTCTTCATAAAACGGTCGGAGAACTTCAAGGTCGGCCTCCGTGACAGGACGTCGATACGCCCGACTTGCCAAGGTCATAAAAATTTCATCCGCACACGCATTAGCCATCACACCATTGGATGGATCACATGTGAAGATACGACGCCGGCTCGGCGTATCACCTGAGCCATCAACACCATACGGCCCACTAATTGATACCGTCGCAATAGCTGGTTCCCGTCGCTGACCTCGACGCGCGGACCGCACAAGACTTTCATGTTGCGCCCCGGTTTTCTGCAAAAAGGCCACGGCAACTTCTCGTGGCCCAGCACGTATCGGCACCCGGACGTCAACGGGTGGCTCCGCTTCAAACGCAAACACACCGGCCGCGCCGCGCACTAATTCTCGCCCACCAATCGTAAACACCCGAACACGTTCACCGTCGACACTCACTTCGACTTCATGCTCAGCACGCGCAGCTTGAGCGAACTCCACCGTAACGACATACTCTCCATCCGCCGGAAGATGACTTCGAATCAGAGCACCACCACGAGTCCCAATAGGTAGACCATCAAGGTGGTCATCCTGAATCAGGTCGCGGTCAAGTTGATAGCGGTCAACAATGGGCGGCATGGTTGTATCGCCGACAGCAAGTCGACTGATCTTTCTTGCCGCGGCAAGATACCGTTCCAGCGTCGCCGGCGAAACAAACAGGAGGTCAGCGAGATTATCAAATCCACTCGTTGCGTTATCGGCAGGAAGCAACGTCGAAACATCAAACTCCTTCGGGAGGTCATCCAGTGCTAGAAGGTCACGGACAGCATTCTGGTACTCCGTACGGCTAAGACGATGCAAGGCAGGGCGTCGACCCGGGTTCGGAGCATCCACAGCAGCTCTGTCAAGTTGAGATTCAATCCACAAAGCTACGGCGTCATAGGTCTCGTCATCAGGACGTGGGCGACCCACGGGCGGCATAGTCCGTGACTGGAGTTTGCGGACAACGCGCTCCCACGTAGCAGCATCACCAGATACGTGACTGGCATCCAGTGCATCAAAAGCCACACCAGCAATTCGAAGCTGGGAAACCATCATCGAGGGCGCCGCGTCACGACCCGCCACGATTCGATCATTGTGACAACTGAGACAATAGCGGTTGATTGTTGATTCGACATCCGTCGCCGTCGCAACAGCCCCCGCCAGTGGTGCCGGTGGTTCAGCTGCGCCAGTATCGCCAGGCAGCGCAAAAAAAGACCCGATAACAGCCACAATCAATGGCAGCCATACGGACCGTGGCAACTCACCCACCTGTCGACGGTTCTTCATCAACACAACCTCGTGGTAGCAAAAAACACTTGGTTTTAAATACCAACCGGAATCACCGAGGACTCAACTGAGAGACCTCCCGCCGATTCTAGCCTATTAGACTACCTTTCTACGCCCCTTATCTGGTGTTGTCAACGGCGACCTGAAGCGGTAGCATCCGTTATCAGACTGGACACAAATATAGTGAGATCCAGATTCGGTAAGGAATCACGACTATGTATTTAAAAAAAGCCTGCATTTTTGGCTCGGTCGTTGCCTCAGTTGTTGGATGGATTAGCGCAGGAAACACATTTGCGGCCTCTCCAGACGACCTTATAGAAGCAGCAAAATCTTCGGATCTCGCTACCGTAACCGCATTACTCGCTGACGACGTCAACCCACAGACCAGTAGTCCAGATGGAACAACCGCGCTCCACTGGGCGACGCGAATGGATGCCAACGATGTTGTGAAGGCGCTTCTTACAGCAGGAGCGTCGGCGAGTGATGCAAATCGTTATGGTATTACGCCACTCGCACTCGCCGCTGAAAACGGCAACGCGTCAATTGTTCAACAGTTACTGTCAGCGGGTGCCGACCCGAACACGGCAACACCAGAGGGTGAAACGATCCTCATGATTGCCGCGCGCACAGGTCGGATTGAGGTTATCGACCAGTTACTCGGTGCCGGTGCGATGGTTGATGCCACAGAGAGCTGGCGAGGGCAAACCGCCTTGATGTGGGCGGCGACTGAAAACAACGCCGACGCTATTTCCCAACTACTTGCTGCGGGTGCTGATGTCGAAGGACGTTCTGCAGGAGGCATGACACCGTTGCTGTTCGCGGTTCGAGAAGGCCAAATCGATGCTACCCGTGCACTACTTGCGGGAGGCGCTGATGTTAATGCAGGGATTAACAATGACACTTCCGGTACCGGCTCGTACGAACCAGCCTCCAGTGGCCATACATCACCATTAGTACTTGCAATCGTGAACGCCCACTTCGAACTCGGTCAAGCACTACTGGAAGCCGGAGCTGATCCAAATATTGCCGACCAGCGAGGTTCGGGCCTGCATGCACTCGCATGGGTTCGTCGTCCTGGTTCCGGGCGCCCACCCATCCCGACTGGCAACCTAAGCAGTCTAGACCTTGCTCGGTCGTTGCTTGAACGCGGTGCTGAACCAAACCGTCAAATCACCTGGAATGAGATTCCATTTGAAGTAGACCTCGGTATTGTAAAACCACCGCCAAACATTTCCGTCGGACGAAACTTTATTAGTTTCGTTGGTGCCACACCGTTTTACCTGGCAGCCAAACACGCCGACGTTGAATACATGCAGTTACTGGTAGAACACGGAGCGGACGTTCTCACACCAACCGACCAAGGTGTGACCCCGTTGATGGCAGCAGCGGGAGTCGGGTTCTGGGATGGGGAAAGCCCTGGTCCATTAAATGGCACGCCTGACACAATCCGACTTGAAGCCGTAAAACTGGCGCTGGAACTTGGAAACGACTTACACGCAGTGACTGAATTCGGTGAAACAATAATTGCAGGTGACGGTGTAGAACTACTCCTTCGGCACCCGCTGAACTTACTTGAACTTGATGCTCAACGGGACCGCGGTGATATGCGGTGGAATGGATGCACAGCTCTGCACGGCGCGGCCATGATGGGGTCAAATCTGATTGTGCAGTACCTGCTAGATCGCGGAGCTGACATCAACGCGCGGAATACCCTCGGTTGGACGCCACTAATGGTCGCTGAAGGCGTTTTTGTAGCAAATACGGAAAAGGCTTGGCCGGAAACGGTCACCCTCCTTCGTGAACTCGGTGGAGAAACGGTAGAACGATGACAAAACCTATGATTACCAAAACAATGACAAGACTCACACTGGCGTCAGGCATTGCGGCGCTGGTTCTCTGGTGTGTACCAGCCGTGGTTGAGGTCGGTGCTGCTGCAGACAACACTGGTGTTATTCGGGGCACCGTCACCAGTACCAATGGCCCAGAAGCCGGTGTCTGGGTAATTGCTGAAACAGATGACCTTGAAACTGTCTATCGCAAAATTGTGGTCACTGACGACGATGGTCAATACGTGCTCCCAGAGCTTCCGACGGCAACGTATGACCTGTGGGTTCGGGGCTATGGGTTAGTAGATTCAGCGCCTGTAACAGGTAGCCCTGACCAAACAGTGGATCTGACCGCCGTTGTAGCAACAACCCCACAAGAAGCAGCGGCCGTCTACCCAGCGAATTACTGGCTGTCGATTATTGATCTTCCAGGCGAGCATGAGTTTCCTGGTACAGGCCCTGAAGGCAATGGCATTGACCCACAAATGGGAAGCCAAGCCGAATGGATTAATAACCTGAAAGGCTGTCAACGATGCCATCAAGTAGGCAATGAACGTACCAGAGAAATCCCTGATGTCGAAAATTTTGATTCAGCGCGTGCTGCGTGGGATGACCGAGTGCAACGTGGTCAACGCGGGTCGTTAATGAACAGTTTTATGACACGGTTCGGACGAGAACGTGGTCTTGACATGGTGTCTGACTGGACCGACAGGATCGCCACTGGCGAAGTTCCTGAAGCACCGCCACGCCCCAAAGGGATAGAACGAAATGTTGTCATTACAATGTGGAATTGGGGAGACAACGTTGCGTTTGTCCACGACGAAATCTCAACCGATAAACGTAATCCTCAGGTTAATGCCAACGGACCGATTTATGGGGTTGATATCGGGAACGATTACCTTTTGGTCACCGATACAGCCGAGCACCATTCAACCATGATCAAAATCCCTCTCCGTCAAGACCGCTCGGAAGTTCCGTCTATGTTTACGACCGAGAACTTCAAGCCTTGGCGAGACTTTGACGACGAAGCCGTCTGGAATGATCCAGCTAATCCGCACAACCCGATGCTGGATGCAACCGGTCGTGTTTGGTTGACCACTCGAGTCAGACACCCCGACAATCCTGACTGGTGCCAAGAGGGCTCAGAAAACAAATACTCAAAATACTTTCCACTGAATCGTGCGGGGCGGCATACGGGCTACTTTGATCCAGAAGCAGAAAAATTCGTCTTAATTGACACCTGCTTTGGAACCCATCACCTTCAATTCGCTGAGGACGAGAACGATACGCTGTACTTCAGTGGCGACAGACAAGTCATCGGATGGCTCGATACGAAGGCCTACGATGAAACTGGAGATGAGCGCTACTCCCAGGGCTGGTGTCCGACAGTTCTCGACACGAACGGTGACGGCAAGATCACGAAACCGTGGAATGAACCGCCAGCAAGGGGGAGCAGTGAAGCACCAAACTACGATGCCAGCCTCGACACTCGCGTGAATATTGGTGCCTACGGGGTCATTGCCAGTCCTCTCGATAACGCAGCTTGGATCATTTCTGACGACTTCCCCGGACGCATGCTCAGACTGGACAGAGGGGATAACCCACCAGAAACCTGCGTCAGCGAGATGTACACGGTTCCTGTGGAAAAAGGCTACCGGACGCGTGGGCTGGACGTCGACCGGAACGGTGTATTTTGGACGGCTCTGGCTGGCAGTAGCCACTTCGCCAGTTTCGACCGGAGTAAGTGCGCCGTTTTTACTGGTCCGAAAATGCGTGATGGCCGCCAATGTGATGAAGGGTGGAGTTTCTATAAAGCGCCTGGTCCAAACTACAGAAATACGGAAATCGGCTCAGATTTCCACTATTACAACTGGGTAGACCAATTCAACACTCTTGGTCTGGGTGAAAATATACCTATTGCAAACGGCTCAAATTCAGACTCCCTGCTTGCGCTTGACCCAGAAACCGGTGAGTGGACAATTCTCCGCGTACCATACCCACAAGGTTTTCATAGCCGTGGATTAGATGGTCGAATTGATGACCCGAATGGTGGTTGGAAAGGCCGCGGACTCTACGCCACGTATGGAGCTGACGCCGCGTGGCATGTCGAAGGCGGTCCAGTCGAACCCGGGAACCTTGTGAAATTCCAGATTCGTCCGAATCCGCTTTCACACTAGTGGAAACGTTTCGTAATAGTTCTAACGCCGTCCACTCACCTGACTTATTGTTCGGGTAGTGGACGGCATTTTTTTACCGGAGGCACACATGCTTAAATGGAAAATCATTGCTCTTGTCGGTGTTTTGTTTGGACTGGTGGGTACCGGCTGGGCCATCGCAGAACAGCAGCGCAGCGCATCCCAGGTATTCGAACTGCGTGTGTACAAAACCATGCCGAACAAACGAGAAACGCTCGCGAATCGTTTCCGTGACCATACCAGTGCGATGTTTGAACGCGCCGGGATGACAAACGTCGGTTATTTCAACGCCATCACGGGCGACGACACTGACGACACGTTCGTCTATCTCTTGGCCTATCCGTCGCGTGAAGCACGTGATGACATGTGGCGGGAACTTGGCACCTACGAAGATTTTCAAGAACTCATAGTGCAGGTCGAACGCGACGACAACAGAAAGCTGGTCGAGACGATCGACGCGCGCTTGCTCGTACCAACTTCGTATTCTGAACTGAAATAGGCCATTCCAAATCTGTCACAACTGGGGAAACAAACAATGCTTGAGCTTATCCAGATGCTGCGCCATCTGAATTTATCGTTCTGGACGTTGCTCACAGTGCTTGTACTTTCAACGTCCGGTTCCGCACAGCAAGGCACAACGGGTGAGTGGCACGTCCATGGTGGCGACGCCGGTTACACGCGATACTCATCACTCGACCAAATCAATACAGATACCGTTGATAACCTTGACATTGTGTGGCGACGTAGCAGCGTCGACGCATCACTCATCCAGCAATGGCCCGATCTGCAGTATTCCAACCAGCTTCGCTCGACACCAATCATGGTCGACGGCGTCTTGTATGCATCGAACGGAATCGGCCTCGTGGAAGCATTTGACCCAGGGACCGGGCAAACCCTCTGGGTGCAAGACCATTCGTTCCTCGGTAATGACACGCCACGCGGCGCATCGAACCGAGGCGTCGCATACTGGGCCGCCGGCACCGACAAACGGATCTTCTCGATTCGACCACCACACTTACTCGCGACCAATGCATCGACAGGACAAAGCATCGACAGTTTTGGTAGTAACGGAAAAGTCGACCTGAGTTACGATACTGAAACTGGCTACTCCGGCACGTCTCCACCCGTTGTTGTCAAAGACGTTGTGATTCTGGGTAGTGCGATGGCTGACCATCCCTACACGAAAGAGCAACATCCTGGTGATGTCCGAGCGTACGATGTACGCACAGGCGAATTACGCTGGACATGGAGTCCAATACCAAAGGCAGGAGAACCAGGCGTCGAAACATGGCTTGATGATTCATGGACATATTCGGGCATGGCAAATGTTTGGACGATGTTCAGTGCTGACCTAGAACTTGGATATGTCTATCTACCCACAGGCGCCCCCACAAACGATATGTACGGGGGACATCGTCCGGGTAACAATCTGTACGCGAACAGCCTCGTCTGTGTTGATGCGACTACCGGTGAACGGGTCTGGCATTTCCAAACCGTGCATCACGACCTGTGGGATTACGACAACAATGTCGCACCGATCCTCATGGACATCACCGTTGACGGACGGGACATCAAAGCGGTTGTCCAGTTAACAAAACAGGCCATTGCTTACACGTTCGACCGTATAACGGGAGAACCCGTTTGGCCCATTATCGAACGACCCGTTCCAGGCTCAAACACACCTGGTGAGTGGATTTCACCGACGCAGCCGTTTCCGACGAAACCCTTACCTTTTGATCGACATGGCATCACCGAGGATGACCTGATCGATTTCACGGATGAGCTGAGAGCCGAAGCTCTGGAAATTGCCGAACCCTACATTCTTGGAGAAATCTATACGCCTCCATCAATCCGTGGTGAGGACGCGACGGACACCAAGGGCACGCTCCAATTACCAGGTTCTGTTGGCGGCGCAGAATGGGGTGGCGCTGGCTTCGACCCGGAAACAGGAATGCTCTATATTCCCTCGGTCACCGGTGCCTTTGCTGCGGATTTAACACCGGGCAACCCGGACCGGATGAACGTTCGCTTTACGCGAGGCACACGTGCGTTCCCGAATGGACCACGAGGATTACCACTTACCAAACCTCCCTATGGTCGTATTACCGCGATCGATATGAACACCGGTGAACACGTGTGGATGGTGCCAAACGGAAATGGACCACGTAACCATCCAACAATTGAGCATCTCAACTTACCACCGCTCGGCCAACCTGGACGTGCAATGACCCTGCTGACCAAATCACTTCTTTTTGTGAGCGAAGGGGACCCGATTATGGTTCGCACGCCTCCAGGCGCAGGTGATGATGCCGGAAAAGCATTTCGCGCCTACAACAAAGATTCAGGTGCTGTGATTTGGGAGACAATTTTTCCCGCAGGAACCAACGGGTCTCCAATCACCTATATGCACGACGGCAAGCAATACATCGTCATGCCGATCGGATCACTGGGTCACCCTGGAGAATGGATCGCACTCGCACTCCCGTAATCGTTCTTAGTCGAATCTGTCTAAATCGGAAGTGCCGTTCTAACGCTGTACAACTGGTTCCGCAGCACCTAATTGCCGAAGGAGTTCCGCCGTGCTTTCTGATGGCGCGTTGGCATTACCGTACTCAACTAAGTAGAGCGGCGTACGACCACGCTGATCTTCAGCATTCACATCAGCTCCATGATCAACAAGCAGTTGAATCACACCGTCTTCCCACATCGAAGCGGCTCCATGAAGCGCCGTCTGGCCATATCGATTTGTCACAGTAACATCCACCCCCAAATCCAGCAGCAGGCGAACGGCATCAACCACAAGGTGGTCCTGGGGACGACGAGCATCATTCTCACCAAGTCCAGATGCAATCATCAGCGGCGTAACGTTATACGCATTTGGTAAAAATGGATCCGCGCCCGCATCGAGTAAGATGCGCATCATTGCCAGATTAGCATCGCGTGCAGCCAACCAAAATGGGGACGCTCCTTTGAATGAATTCCGCGAGATGTAGTCGCCACGAAGTGGTGGCGGTGGTGTGCGAAATTGGCCGTCGATACTTGCACCCGCATCAATCAACGCTTTTGCAAGAATAGGTCGACGCGTTTCAACTGCAGCATGCAACGCCGTACGCCCGCGCTTGTCCGCTGCGGTAACATCGGCGCCCTGATTAATAAAGAATAGTCCTGTGTCTTGATGTCCGCTCTGTGACGGAATAATCCGCCAGTCAATCCCAGCAAGTGCGTCCATGCTTCGGCTTGCAACAAGCAACGGTGTACTGCCATCAAGCGCCCGGCCTTCAAGATCAGCACCAGCTTCAAGCAACAATTGAGCCGTGGCCACGTCACCAATCTGTGCAGCAAACATCAACGCAGTAAAGCCTCGGGTCGTTCTTGAATGAATATCGGCACCCGACTCGGCCAATAAACGCACAACATCAGCATGCCCACCGGCTGCAGCCCACATCAAGGCCGTCTGCGCTGCTTCATGCTCAGCCAATCGAACGTCCGCTCCTTCACGCAATAGATGAGACACCACTGTCCGCAATCCGTTCCGCGCGGCCGCCATGACTACTGTCTCGCCGGTAGCGAGACGAGCATTCACATTAGCACCTGCTTCAATTAGCTGAATCGCAATGTCTGTATTCCCGCCATCAATCGCAATCCACAGCGGCGGCACACCGAGGTCATTAATAGAATCAACCTCAGCACCGGCCTCAATCAACGCTCCGACAGTCTTCGGGTCATTCCAATGTACTGCCCAGTGAAGCGCTGTTGCACCATCTGGCTGACCCGCATTAATGTCCGCGCCATCCTGAATGAGTGACTGAACCCTCGCCCAATCCTGCTGTTCTGCCGCCGTCGCCACCACTGAATCTTCAGCCGGCAGCACTGAGAGCGCTTGAGCAGTATCCACGGTCAGGAGCATCGCGCTCACGACAAACGCGACCGGTACATACCAATTATTAAAGTACCACACTGTGCCAAACCGTCGGGCGTGTCTCATGCGTAAACCGATGCCTAGACGCCTGTAAGTTCAGTTAACGCACCCGTACTATCACCAATAGTTTCGGGATGAACACCGAGCTTCGAGAGTAAGTTGAGATAGAGATTTGTAATAGGAGGGTCGTCGTCATAAAGAAGGTGGCGTCCCCCTTCAAGCGACCCAGCTCCACCACCAACAACCGCAATCGGAAGTTTGTGATGGTCATGGACATTACCGTTACTCATTCCGCCGCCATACATGATCATTGATTGATCAAGCAGTGAGCCGTCACCATCCTCTGTTTGTGCCAAACGGTCAAGATAGTAAGCAAACAACTCCGCATGGTAAACGTTGACATCGATCAATTTTGCAATCTTTTCTTTGTCGCCTCCATGATGCGAAAGCGGGTGGTGGGCATCTGAAACATTAATTTCCGGATACGCTCGATTGCTCGTTTCATGAGCCACCATAAAGGTAATGACACGCGTCAGGTCAGCCTGATAAGCAAGTACCTGCAAATCGAACATTAATCTTGCATGCTCGCTAAATGTTGCTGGAACGCCGGACGGTTGCTCCATTGCCACAGACAAGTCCGTCAATCCCTGTTGCTCGGCAAGCCGAATACGCCGCTCAACGTCACGAATCGCTTCGGTGTATTCGTCAAGCTTGGCTCTGTCCCGACCGCCAAGGGTGGCACGAAGGTGCGCAAGCTTAGTCGCTACCGCATCAAGAATTGTGCCATCTTCATTCATCCGTGCTTGTCGCGCTTTAGCATCCGTTGTGCCACTCCCACCAAACAATCGTTCGAAAACAACTCTCGGATTACTCTCCATCGGAAGAGGCGTCGTCTCGCCAAGCCAATTCAATGTATTGGCATACACACAGCTGTACCCCGGGTCGCATGCACCTAGTGGTTCCTTGGAATCGAGTGACAATTCAAGTGACGCGAGCTGTGTTTCTTGCGAGAGCGCTCGTGCAGCAATTTGATCCATTGAAATACCTGACCGAATATCTGCGCCCGCTGTTTTTTTCGGATGAACACCCGTCAGGAACGCACCCGCTGCCCGTGCATGATCTCCAGCCCCTTCGCCAGGCAACGCATCCCCTTGTTTATTCGCCAAACCACTAATTACCGTTAGTTGGTCCCGATATGCTTCAAACGACGCCATCACTGGTTTCATTGCGAAACCACTCCCGGTCGTCTCTGGCGTCCATTGGTCCATGACAATCCCGTTCGGGACATACACAATGCCAAGGCGCTTGACCGGAGCCGCTGCCGATAATCGCAATGGCGAAAACGCTGGCACCATCCCATCAAGCAGAGGAAGCGCGAGTGTTGCTCCAATACCTCGTAGGAATGTGCGTCTCGGTAAATGGGTCTTTGTAATGATCATCGCTCTCGAGCCTTTCTCATCTGAAATGGCGAACTCTCAACGATACCAAGAATCAGTGATGACCACCGATAGTCACCCGTCTCGGCAGAACGCACAATGCGACGAATCGATGGGTGATCGTAATACTCGACACCACGACCCAGCGCATAGGTCATAAGTTTTTCAGTCACCGTTCCAACAAAGTCTTCACGATTACTTAACAACATGTCGCGCACACTTGCCGGACCAGTCAACTCTAATCCGCTTGGCAGTGTTCCCGACGTTTGCTCAAGCGGCAATTCTCTGTACCCGCCGACCGCATCAAACGACTCTAGTGCAAACCCAAGGGGATCCATTCTGACATGACAACTCGCGCACACAGGATCGGTTCGATGACGTTCCATTCGTTCGCGCACCGACCGTGGTCGACTTTCGGGATCAGAAGGATCCGAGACAGAATCCGAATCTTCAAGTCCTGGCACATCTGCCGGTGGTGGGGGAGGGGGGGCACCAAGTAAGTTCTCCAACACCCACACTCCACGCTTCACTGGCGACGTACGGTTTGCGTAGGAAGTTGCAGTCAACACACTGCCATGTCCCAAAATACCTCGCCGTGTCTCGTCAGGAAGTGTCACGCGTCGGAAGTGATTCCCAAGAACGCCCGGAATACCGTAGTGCTCGGCTAATCGCTGATTTACGTAGGTGTAATCTGACGTTAAAATTTCAAGAACACTTCGGTTCTCGCGAACCTGGCTATCAAACCAAAGATGTGTTTCCTGCTGGAACGCCTCGCGAAGATTGCCATCGAATTCCGGAAACGCGATCGGGTCCGGCTTTACACTCCGCATGTTCCGCAAAAACAACCACTGACCCGCAAAGTTATCCACGAGCGCCGCCGACTTCGGGTCACTGAGCATACGGTCAACTTGTGCAGCAAGCACACCGTCGTCTCTCAACTCATTACGCTCAGCCAAACCTAACAATTCGTCGTCCGGAACACTACTCCAGAGAAAAAATGACAGTCGAGATGCAAGCTCAAGATCAGAAATCTCGTAGGGCTTTCCCGGTGCTACCGCCACAGGGTCTGCCTCAACACGGAAAAGAAATTCAGGGTCAACCAAAATAGCGCGGAGTGCAAATTCAATACCGGATTCAAAACTTCCGTTTGCACGTCCGGCGTTGTAAAACGCCATCAGCGACGTTGTGTCTACATCGGTAATCGGTCGGCGAAACGCACGCCTGGCAAGCGACCCAAGAATCTGCTCCGCACAGGCTGCTTCACGTGACTCGCTCCCTGGCTTACACGTAAAGATACGTTCCTGACTCGGAGTCCCCAGACCAAGCTTTCGCCTCTCAGCATTGAACGGACCTGCGACTTCAACAGTCCAGACTGCCATCGGCGCATCCCGGTCACCCGCATAGTGATATGTCTCGGCGGCACTGATCGGTTCAAGCACACCCTCCGCAATCGCACTGTTGCGAAGAAACGAAAACGCAACCTCACGCGTGCCAGCCTTGACCGGGATTCTTACTCGCAGGTCATTGTCTGCATCCCGCTCATACGGCGTCAGATTAAAAACTGCGTTCCATGCCTCACGCTGTCCATCAGCCCCGATCTCAAAGGCGGCAACGCGTGCCCGATCAAGCCGGACTTCAAGTTGATTTCGGTTTTGAAGTCCCTTAATCGCATCGCCATGTGTCCGTTCAAGTCCAATCCGAAACTCATACTCTCCATCAATCGGGAAATAATGTTTCGTGGCGAAACCACCCCGTGTCCCGAATGGATGCAGTTCACTCATTCGATCATGCTGAAGTAGAACCGGCGAGGTCGAGTAGGTTACGGTCGTCGAGCGAATCGATGGGCCACCGATTGCTAGTTGCGCAATCTTGCCAGCTGCCAGCATGTAGCGCTCAAGCAGTGACGTTGACAACGACAAGACATCTGCAATGTTGTCAAAGCCATAGCTTTGATCATCAGCCGGCAACAATTCCCGACCGTCAATTTCTAAAGCCAGTAAATCGCGGATAGCGTTTGTATATTCTGTGCGATTCAGTCTGTGAATTGTCTCTGTCCCAGGATTTGGGTTCGCCAGAGAAGCTTGGTCTAACTCCGTTTCAATCCATTCAACAAAATCAATGTAGGTTTCCTCGTCAGGTCTTGGTCGACGCGGGGGTGGCATTTCCCGTGCACGCAATTTTCGAACGACTTTCTCCCACGTCTCCGCGCCAGTAGCAACATGCGCCACATCCAAGTCGCCGAGCGAGACCCCGGCCGTTTGTAGTCGGTCGTTGTGGCACCCCACACAATACCGATCGAGAACAGCACGATAATCCTCTGGCTCTGCCGCTTGGACCACAGATACTTCGACAGTCAGACAGAAGATCAACCCAGCCAAAACGGCAATCGTTGTTTGTCGAAACATAGAAAACACTACCAATAAACGTTAATCATCTAACGGAGCGCCTAACCAGCGACGCTAGTCGCATTATTAGATGTCAGTATAAGGCTGTCAAGGCAGGTTTAAACAGATGTAATTCATTTTGAACCAATGCTTTAGCGTTAATAAACCCGGCGTGATCAGAGAAAAACCACACTCTACGGACTAACAAAGACTGTTACGTCCTCAACGGTCGCTAAGCCCCCATCATGGGCAATAGCCCGCAACACGTAGTGCCCCGGCTCGGAAAAGATCACCGCCACAGTCCAACGACCATCTTCCGGAACTTCCGGGCTTTGCCATCCAGGGGACCAAGGCGAATTTCCTCCATCTCGCGTGTCCTCCCATGTATCCGTCTGAGGAGGATCAAACGCAACATTTCCTGCACCACGATAGACGTACCACGCTAACCGATGGCCCGTTGCTGTATCAGTCGTAATCCGACCGGGAAAACGGGGAGACGAAGCACGCACCGACCGCGTCCTCGGTTTACCATCGTCAGAAGAAAACGCAACAAGAGTGATCAGTTCACCAACCTGAGTCGTTCGATCTGTCGGACCATCGATCAATAGCTCGGGTGCTTTGTTGTCGATTAACTCCGGAGTGGTAGCCGCCGCACCACCTGCTCCATAGTTAGCTTGCACAACAAGATCGTCCATAAAGTAATCACGTTTCAGAGTTCCGTACGCACGCTCCGTGTGGCCATTCGCAGTCAGCGTCCATACCAGTTCCTTATCACCAAAATCGGCAGGCACACGAATGCGAAAGGTAAATCGATTACGCCGAGGATAGAAATGAGTCGGCTGTCCCTGGTCTACCCCCCCAGGCTCAATCCTGTTGTCAGGACCAACCGGCACATCAACAACCTGTCCCCAGTTCCGGTTCATATAACCAAAAACGAGGTCAAAAGAACCGTCGTCGTTCTGTTCCCATCCTTCGTACGCCGGTGAAATGGACTGGCCTGACATATACGCCTGCTGGGCGACTGTCGGCACTAGGCAAATCAACCCCAGTCCCATAACCAGAACGGCGACCGCCATGAAGCGTCTCAGCAGTATCTTTCTAGTTGTTATTGTTGCCACCTGCCGTCTCCGATTCATCCTCAAGACCGCAGAGTACACACCCGACATCGAGACCACCCTTTGATTCAAGCAGTGCCTCACGTTCGGCGACTGCACTAGCGAACTCTTCATCATCCAGGTATACCGCCTGCATCAAATTAATGAACATATTGTCGACAGAGCGGTGTCCTGACCCTGACCAGTTACGTGGATCGGGTACGTTTGGATTACTGGGTGAATTATTGAAATAACCGGTGAGATGCAAAATCGTGCCCTTCGGCAAAAGCGGCGCAGCGTCGTCAGCATATTTGTATACACGGACCCAGTTATGGTCGTAGCCAGCACAATTCAGCGTCTGCACCGTAGTCCCCCACACCGCTTCCAGGCACATGCGGACGCCTGGCGCATGCATGTGCGGCTCAAACACACTAATTTTCGAATTCTCGGGCAGCGTGAAATACGCATGGGCTTGTTGGTCGTTATCCATCGGCCGGATATCAAGGTCCGGGCCGTTCCCGAAGAAAAGTAGTTGCATTTTCTTCGTCGGTTTGTAGTCTTTCGGGTGAAACTTAAACCCGACCTCGAGGCGGGCCGTCGTGTCAACACCGTTTGAATGGAGATGCGTCGTTGGAAAAACAAGTTTGGTGCCAGCCTCAAGTAACCGACCGGCCTGTTCGTCAAAAACGTCAGCATTGCGCCCGACTTCATGAACCGGCCATTGCTGCACACTGGCAGGATCATCATCAGCATTGATCGTAATCGTTGACGAGTGATGGACCACAAACAATCCGCCAACCGTATCAGACTTCACCCCCCGCGGGAGGTCATTACGTTCTTTGTACTCCATGGCAGCCACATACCGGTCTTCCAGTAAACCGGTTTCCACCACGCCGAGGCTTCCCCACCAGTCGGGAGCTTCACCTTTGACGTCAAAGGAATCCGTAGACAAAACAAGATCCGGCTGCCCAATTTCCCACTCGTCAACATCAATAAACGGCACCGGCTCAGGCATATCCGCAGGATTACCTCTGGGTGCACCGTTATCCGCCCAACGTGCAATCTTTGCAATCTCATCATCGGTCAATGACCAGTCATCTTTGAACGCTTGAATCCCAATATCTTTTTCGATGTACCACGGCGGCATTACCCCGGGCTTGTCGCGAAGGGCCGTTCGATTCTTGATCGAACGCGCCCAAGGTCGAACCTCGTCATAGGTAATCAGCGACATAGGTGCAAGCGAATCTGGCCGATGGCACTTTTGGCAACTCCGCTGCAAAATGGGGGCGATGTCTTTAGAGAACGTCGGCACGTCATCTGCCGGCAGTTGCGCTGTTACCGGTTGCGCATCCACAAACGCAAAAACAACTATTGCGAGGATGAGCAATCGTCCGACCCGCAGTATATGTGTCATTTCAATGACTCCCAACTACAATCCGCTACCTAATCAGTAGGCAGGTTGTCTCAACACAACCAAAACTAGCCTGCTGTCAAAACCACCTATCAGTCATGGACTATTGAGGACAGATCAACGTAATCAACCCTTCGCATGCTAACGGGTGCCGAAAACACTGTCAACGGACTGTTTTGAACAGTCACAGTCACTTCCGTCAACGATGCTCACCCATACCAGTGAGACTTCGACATCACGGGCAACAACTCCTCATAGAAACACCAACTAGAGCTGTTATGCTCGCTTGTCACCGTGCACCGATACCCTATCGGAATCATCGCTGGAAAGCATAAGTTCTCCGCCCACCTGAACGACTCTGAAACCGCCGTGGCCATCTGGGATGCGCTGCCGATTACTGGACAGGTGCAGACGTGGGGTGACGAAATCTACTTTGCAATTCCAGTGACCGCAGAACCGTCTGATGATGCACAAGAGACTGTCCCCCAAGGGAGCAATCGCATATTGGCGACCTGGTAAAGCACTGTGTCTATTCTGGGGACCGACACCCATGAGCCGTGGCGACGAAATTAGACCCGCAAGCGCTGTTAATCTCGTCGGCCATATCGAAGGTGATCCAACACTACTCGCGCAAATACCGAATGACTCAAAGATTCTGATTAGGCGTGCAACCTGACAACACTCTGGAATGTCACTCTGACTGTCGAGCGGCTGCCGCGACTAAAGCTTTTTCCGTAAATACCTGAATCATGGCGCGGCGGTATTCTTCGCTACCGTGCAGGTCAGAATTAATATCCTCAACGCCATCAGCCGCGCTGGCCGCGACTGTCGCAAATGACTCTACGGATGCCACCTGTCCCGTGAGCGCCTGTTCGGCGCGCGAGAGACGCGCCGGGGCAGCCGCGGCACCGGTAAGCGCAATACGCGCAGACCGTACTACCCCATCCGTAATATCGAGTACTGCCGCCACACCCACAAGTGCAAATCGTGACGCACGCTGGTGCAATTTGGCATAGGCTGCTATTCGTTTCGGGGTAAATGTCACCTTTACAAGCACTTCATCAGGAGCGAGATCAACCGTTAACACCCCCTGAAAAAAATCGGCCGCCGGCACAGAACGGGTACCGTTCTGACCGGCAAGATGAATATCTGCCTCAAGAGCCAGCATCATTGCCGGATAATCCGCCGCCGGGTCCGCGTGGGCAAGACTTCCGCCAAGGGTCCCTCGATTCCTTACCTGAGGGTCGCCGATCAGTCCTGCCGCCTCCGCCAGAGCAGGACACTTATCCCGGACCAACGGCGAGGTTGCAACGTCATGATGCGTCGCAAGTGCACCAATCTCAATAACCCCATCGAGATCGCCGATCTCAGTAAGGCCTGGAATACGTGCGATATCAATCAGGACGGTTGGCTCACTAAGTCGAAGTTTCATTAGAGGCACGAGGCTGTGCCCACCTGCGATTAACTTACCCGCACCAGCCGAGGCTTTGAGTTTTGACAACGCGTCTTCGAGTGAAGTTGCCCGTTCGTATTGAAATGCACTAGGGATCACGACTGGCCTCCGGAACCGTGAATAATACGCCACAGCTTTTCAGGCCGTAGCATCATGTCAATATGTGTTACGCCACAGCCGCTTAGCGCATCGACCGCAGCAGACACAATGCATGGAGTCGAACCAATCGTGCCGGCCTCACCAACACCCTTCGCCCCAAGCGGATTGACTGGAGTCGGCGTCACGGTATTGTCTAGTTCAAAACGAGGGAAGTCCGTTGCACGCGGGAGTGCGTAATCCATAAACGACCCTGTCAGAGGTTGACCATCCTCCTTGTTGTAAACCACTTCTTCAATCATGGCCTGCCCAATACCCTGAGCCAACCCGCCATGAATCTGCCCTTCAACAATAAGAGGGTTAATGAGATTGCCAGCATCATCCACGGCAACAAACTTCAGCAAAGTCGGCTCACCTGTATCACGATCAACCTCCAACATCGCGATGTGACAGCCAAATGGGTAGGTGTTATTACTCGGCTCAAAAAACGCTTCTTCGCTAAGTCCTGGCTCTAGACCTTCAGGAAGTGGGACCGGGACATATGCATAGGCAGACACCTCCGAAAATTCTTTAGTTCCGGCGGACGGCGCCCCTTTGACGGAAATCTTGCCGTTTTCAAAGATCAGGTCCTCTTCGTTTGCTTCCATAAGAGCGGCGGCAAATTTCGCCATTTTCTTTTTCACTTTTCCGCCCGCAAGATGGAGTGCTGTCCCACCAACAGCCTGAGACCGACTACCGAACGTTCCAATGCCCTGCTTCACGACATTGGTATCACCATGGTGAATCGTGATGTGATCAAGCGGCACGCCAAACTGGTCAGCAAGCATCTGTGCAAAGGTCGTTTCATTCCCCTGGCCATGCGGAGAAGCTCCTGTCGTCGCACTAATCCGACCGTCCCGTTCCACCGTCACCTGCGAATGTTCCCATCCGCCTGTTGGAAGCGAGCTTGACGGACCAAGCCCACACACCTCTGCATACATCGACAATCCAAGCCCAACGAATCGGCCCTCTGCCTGCGCAGCGTCACGCTCAGCCTTGAGCTGGTCCCAATTAGCTTTCTGCAACGCTAGGTCAAGAGCTTTCTCGTAATCACCAGAATCGTAGACCGCCCCCATCTGCGTCGTGAATGGGAATTGACTGGGCTGGATAAAGTTCTTACGACGCAACTCAGCTGGGTCCATCCCAAGTTCGCGTGCGAGGATGTCCATCGTGCGTTCAACAAAATAAATCGCCTCGGGACGCCCTGCCCCACGATACGCATCAGTCGGAGTTTTATTCGTAAAGACTTCGGTTACGGTTGCTCGTATGGCTGGAAATGCATAGTTTCCACTGGCCATCAACTGCGTCAGCGTGGGAATAGCCGCCGTGAGCAGCATGTTATAAGCGCCGATATCCGCAATCAGCTGCATCTTAAGACCAAGAACAGTCCCGTCACGCTTCGCCGCTACATCGACGTAACCAATGATGTCTCGTCCATGAATGGTGGCGACGAATGCTTCGGACCGGTCCTCCACCCATTTAACCGGAATACCAAGCCGCTTTGACACGACTGCGGCAACGTACTCTTCACCATAAATATTAATCTTCGACCCGAATCCACCACCCACCTCTGGTGCAACGGCACGAACTTGATGTTCACCGAGGCCCGTCAATAAGGCAATAAACGTCCTGAGTATGTGGGGATTTTGTGTCGAAGACCAGACGGTCATTGCGTCTTTCCCCGGCTCGTAATGAGCCACCACACCCCGAGGCTCAATGGATGTCGGCGCAAGCCGCTGGTTCACCATGCGCTGCTGAATTGTCACCTCAGCATCAGCAAAGGCTTGGTCGATAGCCGTATCATCAGCATTGCCATCCGCATCGACCCCAGTCCCACTATGAAATGGTCCAACCGCATGATTATTTGCAAAATCTTTATGGATAACGGACGGAGAGCCCTTCATCGCTTCTTCTGGATCAATAACTGCTGGTAATTCTTCATATTCAACGCGAATGGCATCCGCAGCATCCCTAGCGACATACCGATCACGGGCAACCACCACGGCAACCGGTTCCCCTACATAGCGAACGACGTCATTCGCGACCGCCCGATGATCAGGCGAAGGAAACGGTGTGCCAATCGGCATCGGAGCAAGGAATTCTGCAATCTGTGCGCCACTAAACACAGCTTCGACACCATCCATCGCCTCGGCGGCACTGGTATCCAGAGAAGTTATCCGCCCGTGCGCGATGTCACACCGCTTGAATGCAAGATGCTGCATGCCAACAAGCTTGATGTCATCGACGTAGGTACCAAGACCTTGAATTAACCGCGGGTCCTCACGTCGCTTAACGCGTTGTCCCACGAGCTTCGGCAATACTGGAGACGGCGCCATACTTACCTCTTACTCGCTGCGTGTTGAATTGAATTGACAATGTGTTGATATCCGGTACATCGACAAAAGTTTCCTTCAATACCTTCACGAATCTCTTGTTCGTTTGGCCGAGGATTGTCGTTAAGAAGATTGACGGCAGACATGATCATGCCCGTTGTGCAATATCCGCATTGCAAGCCATGCTCTTCCCAAAATCCATCTTGCAAAGGATGAAGATCCTCACCAACACTTAAACCTTCAATTGTTGTGACGTCCGAACCGTCCGCTTGAACCGCAAAGACTGTGCATGACTTTGCGCTGCGTCCATCAATTAGAACAGTGCATGCTCCGCACTGACTTGTGTCGCAACCAACGTGAGTACCTGTCAGATTCAGTTGCTCACGTAGGAAATGAACTAGCAATAACCGAGGTTCGACATCCTCGGTCCTCATTTTTCCGTTCACGGTGATTGAAACCTGGGCCATCAGTCCCTCCGAAATAGGCGCTTAGGCTATCCGCATATTCTACGGACGACAAGCCCTAAAACATGAGACTGGATCTCATATTGAGCAGCCGCTCCACTAAATGAAACACAGGGACACCAACGTTACTTTGCTTCAGTGAGTCCTAGCACCGCATAGGCAGTGGCCACATCTTTCATGAAACGTCCACGGTTCGAATCTGGGTCACGGGCCCTGTTAAGTGAAGAGGCATTCCAAGAACCATCGGCGTTCTGGTTCCGTTTAAGCCAAGTGAGGCCCTTGGTAAGCCGCGGGTCATCGGTTCCCATTCCTATATGCTGCAGCGTATACACCACCAGTCCAGTTGCATAACCATCACTCCTTGTGTCGAGCGGTGTACCATCTTTTCGCTCGAACATCCCGAGTGACACTAAACTCCAGCCACCATCCTCTTGTTGCCGTCGCAAGACTTCATCGATTGTCGCCTGCCGCTGGATCGAATCCAGCCCTCCCGGGAGCACGCCAGCCGCCCACAGCGCAGCAACTCGATTAAAAAGGTGCTGTGCGTCACCCTCTCGGTGCAGATACTCCTGCAGCAGAGCCAGATGTTTTTGAATTGGAGGAGTCGAACCGTACCCGTCAGGTGCAATTCCCACGGCAATCGCAGCTAGCGCTGCTCCGTAGTACTGCGCGGCCTCCGTCTCCCATGGTTCTAGACCAAAATTCAACCACGGCCACGACCCAATCTCTTTTCCAGTCGTCACCTGCAATGCCCATAGATTGTCAAACGCCTGGAGCGTAGTCTCCGCTAGCGAACCGCGTCGAGCATCCCGGTTCGCTAGAATCAACGCATTGAGGATGGCCTCTGTCCCGCGAGATTGACTCGTTTTCGGCACACGGTATTCCTCATCGCTATAAAACGGTCGAACCTTGTCCCATGAACTAACTCGTGTCTCAATATTCTCCAGTAATCGACGTTCCACCACACCAGGAGCATCGGTACGGAGGGCGGTTCGCGCAAGTGCATAAGGCACCGTACTGTGACACGAAATACAGAAGGTTCCATGATCCCGAGCCGCCGTCGGCCACTCCATCCACCAAGCCTGCCTGGAGTCGAGATAAACTGCCGCCGCCTCGGGATCCCACGTGTCTAACTCTTGAGCTGTCACTCGAATCCCGACGCTCAAGATCGAAATTGTCAGGACTGCACCAACAATGAATGCTTGAAATCCCGTCATTGTATTCATCGATACTTGACCACCACGCAACAATTGATTTAGCGCTACTGCAGTGCGCTTATCAGTGAGTCGATGTCTTCTCGCCAACTCGGCACCTTCTTCTAAATTGAAACACTTAGGGTCGCCAACTAAAAAAAGGACCGGCACAACAGCCGGTCCTTCAAATTATTCTAGAACGGCGATACTGCTAGCTAACAGTCAACAAATCAAGCTTGCCAGTGCTGTCGCTCAGTTTATCGATCGGTACGCCCATCTTGTCGACAATGGTCAACAACAGGTTAGTCATTGGCGTATTGTCGGCATACTGGATATGACGACCTCCCGGTTTCAATTGGCCAGACGCACCACCAACCAAGACAACCGGTAACCCTTTATTGTCATGAGCATTGCTGTCAGACATGCCAGCCCCGTACATCAACATCATGTGGTCAAGTAAATTGCCATCGCCATCCGGCGTCGCTCTCGCCTTTTCAAGGAAGTAGTTGAAAAGGCTTAAGTGAAATTCATTCACTTTTGCAATCTTCTCGTAAAGCGTTGGGTCGTTTCTGTGGTGAGACGTTGGGTGGTGCGAATCCGGCACCCCAATCTCTGGATATGTCCGACCACTGATCTCCCTCGCCATCATGTAGGTACTCACACGCGTGAGATCGGTCTGATAGGCCAGCAACATCAAATCAAACATCAGCTTTGCATGCTCTTCATACGTCGCTGGCACGCCGGCCGGTTGGTCAACTTCAGGAAGCTCGCGCCCACTTTGCTCTTCGGCTCTCTGAATACGACGCTCAATATCCCGTACCGCGTCCAAATATTCATCAACCCGCACCCGGTCGTTCGGTCCGAGACCACGTTGCAACATATCAATCTTGTCACTGACGGAATCCAGGATGCTTTGGTCCTTTTGGATACGAGCAAGGCGTGCTGCCGGGTCAGTCGAACCGGCATCTCCAAAGAGCCGTTCGAACACGGCTCTCGGATTATTTTCACCGCTGAGTGGCGTAGTTTTACTTCGCCACGCAATCGTATTCGTGTAAGTACAGCTAAAGCCAACGTCGCAAGAGCCCGACACGTCACGACTATCGAGCGCCAATTCCAACGACGCGAGTTGCGTGTGCTGTTCAAATTTCCGCGCAATCAACTGGTCAACGGACACGCCAGCCTGAAGATTTGACTCGCTGCGCGCAGGGATCACGCCCGTGAGGAACCGGGTGGCAGCACTCGCGTGCACCCCACCGTTACTCCGCACCGCATTCAGACCAGTGAGAACGTGCATCTGGTCTTTAAATGCATCAATGCGCTTCAAAAGGCGGCTGATCGTAAAGTTATTGCCCTCATCCTTCGGAGTGAAATGCCGCATCGCCATGCCATTCGGGACATAAACAACCCCGAACCGACGGACCGGGTTCGCAGCACTGTTCCGAATTGCTGCAAAAGCCGGAACCATGCTGTCAAGAAATGGCAACGCCACTGCTGCGCCAATGCCACGAAGGACCGTACGACGAGGGATTGATTTTGGTGTAATGATCATGAGTCTGACCTCCGCATCTGGAACGGCGTACTCTTAACGATTCCCAGAATAATAGACGACCAACGGTAATTCCCGCTAGCCGAATCACGAACGATTTTTCGAACGACCGGTGTGTCGTAATACTCAGCACCACGGCCCAGTGCATATATGAGAAGTTTTTCCGTAACAGTCCCGACAAAATCATCAGGCCGATCAAGCAATAAATCACGAAGCCCAGACCGCCCCTCAAAGGCAGCACCATCTGGCAGGATGCCTGACGCATCGACAGGCGTTCCTCCCTCATTTAAGTCACGCCATCCGCCAATTGCATCATAGTTTTGCAAGGAAAATCCAATTGGATCCATTGGAGCATGACACACCGAGCACGACGGATTTTCACGGTGTTGCGCCATCGCCTCCCGCAGCGAGACTGGCTCCCCGTCCCGCTCTTCCTCAAGCGCCGGTATGTCAGGTGGGGGCTCAGGCGGCGGTGCACCTAACAAGTTCTCAAGGACCCATTTTCCGCGCAACACCGGTGATGTCCGGTTTGGGTACGACGTAACAGTCATCACACTGCCATGGCCAAGTAGCCCACCACGTTGCGCATCCTTTAACGTTACACGTCGAAAACGATTCCCGTAGACACCAGGAATCCCGTAATGTTCAGCCAAGCGCTGATTCACGTACGTGTAATCAGCCGACAACATTTCAAGAAGCGTGGCATCGGCTTGGAGCTGATTACCAACAAACAGCTCGGTTTCCCGACGAAACGCATCACGCAAATTCTCATCAAACTGAGGGAAGATGTCGGGGTCAGGATAAACACCCCGCATGTTGCGCAGGTACAACCACTGACCAACAAAATTATCGACCATGGCCTGCGAACGGGGGTCAGCCATCATTCGGCGAACCTGCGCTTCAAGCACCGCCGAGTCACTTAGTGTCCCCTGCTCCGCCACGGCGAGCAACTCGTCATCTGGAATACTGCTCCATAAGAAAAAAGACAGCCGAGAAGCCAATTCCGTATCTGTGATTTCGTAATTGCTGGCCGACGGCATATCGACCGGGTCACGCTCGACCCGATACAAAAAATCAGGATCAGCAAGAAGCCGCTCGAGTGCGAACTGAATGCCTTTATCGAAAGTGCCTTCTTGCCGCCCGGCTTGATAAAACTCCATTAACGTGTCGACGTCTGCCGCATTTGCCGGCCGCCGATATGCCCGTCGTGCCAACGTTGTAAGGATTTCCTGCGCACAAGCACGCTCTTCAGAAACTGCCTCAGGGCTACAGCTAAAAATTCGACGACGACTTGGCGTGTCGCCTAAGCCAGACACGCTCAAAGGACCCGTAATCTGCAAACTGTTAAGGCGAGGATTCGTGTCCGGCATTTCGTTAACAGCAAGTGCAAATGCCGTTTGTCTCGGCTGCAGTACCCCCTCCTCTTCCCATGTTTCTCGGGGGAAAGTCACGCCAATGGTATGGGGACCCGCCGGCACCTCAATGGTTAGTTCGAGTGGATCATCCGCATGCAGAAAATAATCCTCCCAGTCATCTGTGCCACGAATATTTCCAGAAAAACTAATCGGTGCCGGTGTGCCCGGGGCTTCTCCACCAAAGGTAAAGTGTGCGATCTGCTTACCATCAAGCCGAAATTCGATCTCGTGCGCTTCATCAATGCCACGCACATAGCCAACATAATTGGTCTGCAAGCGAACCTTAATTAGGTACTCACCATCAACAGGGAAGTAATGGCTGACGGCCGTGCCACCACGCGACCCAAACGGCAGGTCCTCACTTTGCTGATCAGTCTGAATGAGATTCAGAGGAACATCGTACGTTTCAATGACAGCACCACCTGTCGGCGCTTCGCCAATCGCAAGGCGACTGATTTTTTTTGCGGCAGAAACATACCGCTCCAGCAAAGCCGGCGACAGTGATAATGAGGTCGCAATATTGTCAAATCCGTTCTGATCCGGTGCGTCCGCTGGAATCAAAGTTGCTACGTCAACATCCAAGTCAAGCAGGTCACGAATGACATTGCGGTACTCCGCTTGATTTAATCGATGGAACGCCTGGGTACGACCAGGGTGCGGACGGTCCTCGGCTGCACGGTCCAATTCGTCTTCGAGCCAACGACGAAATCCGTCATAGGTCTCCTTATCCGGACGCCGTCTTGGCTGTGGTGGCATAGCCCCAACACGCAGTTTTCGAACAACGGTCTCCCACAATTCAGGATCTTCGGCAACGTCATCGATATTAGCGGTATCCAACGCCAACCCAACCAACTGCAACTGGTCAGCCATGCGCCCAGAACCCTCGCCAGCAACAACGCCCTCGTTGTGACAACTCACGCAGTACTGATCAAGAAGTGCCCGCTGCGGAGACGTCGTTACCGGTTCGACTCCTTGCGCGGACAGATCCACGCAAAACAGCGCTAACAGCGCGGCGGCGAAATACGCAACAAATAACCTATTTTGCAACGAGTAGTCCCCCTCTTCGATTAGTCTTAGTAGAGACTCGGAGTCAGGGTAGTTTGTCCCCATCTATAGTTATTGTCAATCGTTCAGCAGCTAAGGTAGCATGGCCTCTGGAGGCGACGTCATGACGGCGAACGGAATGGTTTTTACGACCTGGCACAGGGCCGGTATCACCCTACTTTTGGCTGGTATTACCTGGAGTGCCGTAGTACACGCCAGCACGGACATCGAATCACTTATCGCCGCAAGTCGTGCACAGGATTCTGAAACCGTCCAAGCCTTACTTTCAGACGGTGTGAACGTGAACGGCGAGCAAGCCGACGGCGCTACTGCCTTACACTGGGCCGCCTATCGTGACGACCTCGAGCTGGCAAGCCTTTTAATCAACGCCGGAGCCGACCTAGACAAAGCAAACGAACTCGGAGCAACCCCTCTCTTCTTGGCTGCTGACAATGGCAGCGTCGACATGCTGAAGCTCTTACTGGAGTCTGGCGCGAACCCCAATGCACCGCTAGACGTTGGAGAAACTCCCCTCATGACGGCCGCAAGGACGGGGAACGCTGACGCTGTGCAGAGCCTGATTAAACACGGGGCTGATGTCGATGTCACCGAAAAACGGCGCGGCCAATCTGCGTTGATGTGGGCCGTGGCTCAAGGCCACAATGAAACCGTCGCCGTTCTAGTAGAAAACAACGCTGAGCTTACGACCCGGTCTCGTGTGCGCCCGCGGCTTATGCACAATGACAGTAACAATGGGTCGCAATACGACCAAGGGTTTATTTGGAATCGAGGCGGTTATACCCCACTATTATTTGCCGCACGTCACGGCAACGTCGCGGCCGGACGGCTTCTGGTTGAAGCCGGAGCGGCCATCGATGACCGCGCGCCAACCGGAGCAACAGCTCTGGCCATTGCGCTCCATAGCGGGCAGTCAGCGTTTGCGCAATTTGCACTTGCACTTGGGGCAGACCCCAATGATTTCGGGCCTGGTTACGCACCACTACACATGGCTGTTCTTCGTGGAGATCACGAGTCCGTAATAAACCTACTAGCCCGTGGGGCCGACCCAAACAAACGGTACGAGAAAGGCACGCCTCTTCGCCGTGCGAGCCGCGATTGGTACTTGATGCCACAATTGGTCAGTGCAACACCATTCTGGCTGGCATCGTATTACCAGGAACCAGAAATCATGCAAGTTCTTCTTGATGGAGGCGCTGACCCAAACCTAACAACGCTTGAGTTGTGGCGCCCTGTCTTTGAACGCGTTGGCGCCGTTGGCCCACCACACATCGCAGGTGGCTTCCAAACGGCCCTTCAAGCCGCTGCCCGTGGAAGGTATGACCGGGGACGAAACAGCCTCACCGTTAATGCAAATAGCGACCCGGACGAGGATGAGCGCTTCACGCTAGAAGCGGTAAAAGTAGCCGTTGAATCAGGAGTAGACATTAATCATGCCGACCACGTTGGCAATACAGCGCTGCATACGGCCGCACAGCGAAATCACGAAACTGTCGTCAAGTTTTTGGTAGAACACGGCGCCGCACTCAATGTTAAAAACCAATCCGACGAAACGCCACTAGCTGTTGCAAAACGGGCTGAAGCCAACCGTCTAGCGCGCCCATACATAACACGGTATCCCAGTGGAAACTCGGCACAAGCCCTTCGTGACCTTGGTGCGATCGATGAGGCCGAGGAGACAACAGCCGACAACGGGCAGTAGTCCCATCTTCTGACGACGGTTCTTCACTGGTGCACGCTCTTGCCATCCAGCCAACAACTGCCCCAAAACCGTTCAAGAAAAGCCGGAAAACAGGCGTGACCGGCAAGCGTGACGGTGCTATTGTTACAGTTGAGTTGGAGTGTGCTCGAGACACACTGAGGGGGGTGTACGCGTGTCTGAATTACGGCTATGGCAGCGAACTTTGGGGAAGGGCATCGTCCTAACACTGCTTGTCTGCTTCCACACGGCAACGATGACTGCACAATCAGGCGCAGTCACCCCGACTACAGCTTCCGATTGGACGGCGCCTCAAACCCCGTGGGGAACTCCTGACCTTCAGGGGATCTGGGATTACCGAACCGCCACCCCGCTTGAACGTCCAACCGAGTTTGGAGACAAAACCACGCTCACTGTGGAAGAGGCCGCAGCTTACGAACAGCAATATAAGGCGGACCTCGCCAACTATGACCTCGCGCCTAGCGTGCACGCAAAATGGTGGCTTGACTACGGTGAAGAACTGACTGCAGACCTCAGGACCTCGTTAATTACCGCACCCGTGGACGGGCGGGTGCCAGCAACGACAAGCAACGCCCAAATGGCTGCCCGCGGACGTAGTGAACGACGGGCATTAACCCATAGCGTCGAAGACCGTAGCTTCGGTGAAAGATGCATCTCTTTTAGCATCCCTCGCCTTCCTGGTGCCTACAACAATAATTACCAGATCTATCAGACACCGACCCACGTCGCGATTGTGCAAGAAATGATCCATGACGTGCGCATTATTCCGGTAGATGGACGCACACATCTGACCACAGACATCCGACAGTGGCATGGAGATTCTCGCGGTTACTACGAAGGAGATTCTCTCGTCATCGAAACCAGAAACTTCTCCGGACGAGCTGCCTTTCGGGGTGCTACATCGAGCTTAATTCTTAAAGAACGTTTCACTCGAATCGGCGCCAAAACCGTCCGCTACGAATTCGAAGTTGATGACCCTGCGACGTGGGCGCAACCTTGGACGGTCATGTTCCCGATGACAAAAACCGATCAACCAATTTTTGAATATGCCTGCCACGAAGGAAACCGTGGTCTTGCCAATATTCTGAACAATGCACGGTATGCCGAAGATCCACATTATGTCGACAACCTATCTCGGTAAGGCCCGACTACACATCATGAAACACGAGGAAGCAATGCGGAGTTTACGATTCTTAATTGCCTATTCTGCAACGCTGCTTGTCATAGTCACAACCTTTGCGACACCTGCAAGCGGCCAAACCGAATCGGTCAATTTTACCGACCATATCCGACCGATCATGGAGCGGAGTTGCTGGAACTGTCATGGTGAAGCTGCACAGTTGTCAGACCTTGACCTGAGCACGCGAGATACCGCGCTCGAAGGTGGCATGCGTGGGCCAGCCGTTGTTCCTGGCCGGGCCGAGGATAGTTGGCTCTTCAAGGTCGTCTCAGGTCTGGAGGCACCAACGATGCCGATGAGCGGCGACCCCCTAACCGATGCAGAGGTCGCTGCCGTGCGCTCATGGATTGACGATGGCGCACATTGGGACACTGGTGGGGCCACTTCCGCCACGGCCGCCCTCACTGAACTCGAAAAGAGTGTACTGCCACCAAATGCCCGCGACTACTGGGCCTTTCAGCTCCCAAAACGTGCCACCGTCCCCGAATCTGATTCGTTCCAACATCCTGTTGACCGTTTCTTGGACAAAGCCCGTCAGGAAGCTGGCGTTACAGCGGCACCTCGGGCCGACAAATTAACGCTCCTCCGACGTGCGTATCTCGACCTAACGGGTCTGCCGCCGACGCCCGACCAAGTCAACGAATTTCTCTCTGATACTACGCGAGGTGCATGGAATCGACTGGTCGACCGGTTACTGGCGTCGCCACACTACGGCGAACGCTGGGGACGACATTGGATGGATATCGCGCGGTACGCCGACTCAACAGGGTTCGAACAGGATTACCGGCGGCCAAACGCCTGGCGATACCGTGATTACGTCATCGAAGCCTTTAATCGAGATAAGCCGTATAACCAATTCTTACGCGAACAGATTGCCGGTGACGAACTCGACTTCGTAACGGACGAAACACGTATTGCGACTGGGTTTCTGCGGGCCGGTCCACGGGTACAGTTCAGGGAAAAGGACAACCCAGAACGTCGGCACGATTACCTCGACGACGTACTTGCCACAATTGGCCGTGGCGTCTTAGGCATGACAGTCCACTGTGCACGCTGCCACGACCACAAGTTCGACCCGATCCTGCAAAAGGACTACTACAGCATGCAGGCCTCAATCTTTGGCTATGTGGAAACCGACTGGCCGCTGCTTGATGCGAAGGATGCCAAAATCTATCGCACTGCCAACGCCGCACTCGACGATAGACAACAGCCACTAAAGGATCAGATTACCGCACTAGAAGAACCACACCGAGAACGCCTCCGACTCAAGATGATCAAGGACCGCTTTCCTGAAAATGTTCAGAAGGCGGTCGCCAAGCCCGAGGCAGAACGAACGTCCGGGGAACAGTTGCTCGCCACACAGGTGCTCTCGATCAACCCACCGCGTAGAGATGTGATCGGCGCGCTGACACCTACCGAAAAAACTGAGTGGCAAACACTCACCGATCAAGTAGAAGTACTCGACGCAGAACGGCCACCTGAACCGGCAATGGCAGAGATCGTCACCGACGGTGACTACCGGTTTGCACCAGAAGGGCCGGGCGACGAAATTATCGGATGTCCCGAATGTCGGATCCCACCGGATGAGCCAGGCAGTTTTATGCACGTGGAGGGCGGACCGGACTACAAGGCGCCCCCAAGCTACTTCCTCATTCGTGGCGACCCGTTCAGCCCAGGGTCCCAAACACAGCCTGGGTTCCTCTCGGTCGCGACCTACGGTGATCCACCGACTGCTATCCCGCGTTCAGACGGACGAACATCAGGGCGACGTCTGGCACTTGCCAACTGGATAACCTCAGAGGATAACCCGCTAACAGCACGGGTCATCGTGAATCGGATATGGCATCACCACTTTGGCCGCGGCATCGTCCGGACCCTCGACAACCTCGGAAAAATGGGTGATATCCCGACACATCCTCAGTTACTTGACTGGCTAGCGGTCGAGTTTATGGACCGCGGCTGGAGTATGAAGGAAATGCACCGCCTACTGATGACCTCCGAGGCGTACCAAATGGCATCAGCAGTCGATAACGATGTAAACCTAGCGGCAGACATCGACAACCAGTGGCTGTGGCGATATCGTGCTCAACGTCTTGAGGCTGAAGTACTCCGAGACGCCATCATGACAGTAAGTGGCGGCATCGACCTTACGATCGGGGGTGAGCCGATCTTTCCGTATATTCCGCAGGACATTCTTGACGCATCCCAAGGAAAAGGTATCTGGCTCAATCAACCTGACGGCCCAGACGTGTGGCGTCGAAGCGTCTACGTCTACCGACGTCGTTCACTCGGATTCCCATTCTTTGACACATTCGACCTCCCAGACCAGAATCAAACTGCGGCAGCGCGAAACGTCTCTACAGTCGCCACACAAGCCCTCACGTTGATGAATAACGAGTTTGTTTTAAGCCAAGCCGATTTGTTTGCCGATCGCTTGGTAGATGAAGCACCGAACAATCTCGACACACAAATTGATCTTGCGTATCAAATCGCCCTGTCTCGATCGCCATCGGCAGAAGAAACCATAATCGCGAGGAGTTTAGTTACTGAAGGGTCTCTATCCGATTTAACAAACGTCATATTGAACTTGAACGAGTTCTTGTATCTGAGGTAAACACAAATGTCTGACCATCACCATTGCCGCAAGAAATCTTTCTGGTCTCGACGTGACTTCCTGTTCCGTTCAGGAGGTGGCATCGCTGGGGTTGCACTCGCCGACCTGATGAACCGGCAACATCTGTTGGAAGCCGCCGCGCAATCAGATACCTGCGAAGCTCCTATTCCAGGGAATCCATTCGCAGCGAAGCAGCCACACTTTGCCCCTCGAGCCACCGCAGTGATTTCTCTTTTTATGAGTGGTGGTGTGAGTCAAGTCGACACTTTTGATCCAAAACCGGCACTTACAAAATATGCCGGGCAACCAATGGCTGACTCTGTCGTCGTGCGGCAAGGTCATCCTGGACCGCTCATGCCCAGCCCTTTTAACTTCATCAGAGGCGGTCAAAGTGGTCTTGAAGTGTCAGAGATTTTTCCGCACCTCGCCAAAAAGGCTGACGACCTCGCCGTCATCCGTTCGCTTTACGGGCGTTCAAACGACCACATCCAAGCCACCTATGAAATGCAAAGCGGTCAAATCCGTATGGGGTTTCCCAGCGTGGGGTCGTGGGTAACGTATGGCCTCGGTGCCGAGAGTTCAAGCCTGCCGGCCTTTGTTGTCATGAATGACTATCGTGGCGGACCGCTGGGTGGACCGAATGATTGGAGCGCGGGATTTATGCCCGCGACATACCAAGGCACCCTGTTTCGAGCGGTCGGTGACCCTATTGTTGATCTGCAACCTCCAGACGGTGTCAGTGAAACACAACAGCGCTCGAGACTTGACGCACTCGCAAAATTGAACGAAATCGATATTGCGCAAAATCCTGGAAACTCAGAATTAGCCGCTCGCATCTCGTCGTACGAACTTGCGTACCGAATGCAAGGCTGTGCTCCGGAAGCTGTTGACACCAGTGCCGAATCTAACGCCACTAAAAAACTATATGGCCTTGACGATTCAATCACGGAACCTTTTGGACGCCAGTGCCTTATGGCTCGACGGCTTGTCGAGCGAGGTGTTCGTTTCGTGCAACTCTTTCACGGCGGCCTTGGAAACCAAAATACTGACACTTGGGACGCCCACAGCAACCTCAAAGAAAACCACACGCAACACGCGGCTGAGACAGATCTCCCCATTGCCGGATTGCTGGCAGACCTAAAATCAAGAGGAATGCTCGATTCAACACTGATCGTGTGGCATGCTGAATTTGGTCGCATGCCAATTTCGCAGCGTGGTGTTGGACGGGATCACAATCCCGGTGCCATGACTGGATGGATGGCTGGTGCCGGCATTCAGGGTGGTCAAGTCATTGGCGCAAGCGATGAGTTCGGCTACAAAGCGGCTGAACAGCGCATCTCCGCGCATGACTTCCATGCAACCATGCTGCATTTACTTGGCATGGACCACACACAGTTGACCTATCGCTACAACGGGCGCGACATGAGACTCACAGATGTTCACGGCGTTCCGATTCCACAGATCATCGCGTAGACAAGCTTTTCGGTACAAAGAAATGGCCGGGTCGTCCCCGGCCATTTCTTCACCGCATAGATACAATCAGCTCAGTCTTATTGCGCGGCCTCTAGCTGACGCAACACGTTCGGAGCAAACTCCCATTCAAATCGAAGAAAATTTCCTTGAACCAACGCCATCCGAGACCTGAGCGGTAACAGGTTTTCAAGCGATAAAAGCCCTGAAAATTCTTCACCTTCCGACAGCCGGGCGCCATTTTCCATATTTTCCCAGTTGGTACTGTTAACCCGGTACGTCTGCTGTCCCAAGGCTGCGGTTTCCACCAACTGAAAATCCATGTCAAGTTCAATATCCTTGAGCGCGACGCCCGTTACGAAGAACATCGTTTGGTTTCGCGCCTGTGCACGCAGCACGAACTTTTGAGGCGGGTCAAACAGCGCATTCGTGGTCACATCATTCAGATGGATAACACGCAGTAACATGTTGCTATCGGACCCCTCTCGAGCAAAAGTCTGCAACAATTCCTGAATGTCAATTTCCGGTTCCTGCTCCGCCGTCAGCGGTGTAACGGCAACGACAAGCGAGAGCATCACAGCACATAAAATCTTCATAGCGCGGGCCTTAATCCTTAAAAATGTCGAGAACAATCCCGAGTTGAGAGAGTTAGCGTATGCGATTCCAGTTAAACGGGCAACCTGCGAGTATGATGATGGCATGCGAACAGGATTTCCTGTAGTGACCAGTGCCGTTGGGCTCGCCCTCTCCCTGGCTCTGGCGGTTTCTGCGCTCGCCCAACATGGAACGACTAACGGTGAATGGCGGACCTGGGCCGGCGACCTCGGGGCTACCCGGTATGCACCACTGGACCAAGTTCATGCTGACAACTTCGATAGCCTCGAAATCGCATGGCGTTTCAAAACGGACAACCTTGGCCCCAGTCCAGATTTCAATCTGCAATCGACACCTCTGGTCATTGATGGTGTCCTCTATACAACCGCCGGAAGTCGCCGAAACGTCGTTGCTCTTGATGCCACAACTGGCGAACAACTATGGATGTATCGAATCGACGAAGAAGACCGCGCCGAACAGTCAATGCGGCGTCTCTCCGGACGCGGTGTCGGGTACTGGACTGACGGGTCAGCAGACGAACGTATCTACTTCGTCACGATCGGGTACCAACTCGTTGCGCTTAACGCACAAACAGGTCGACCGATCACGAGCTTTGGCATTAATGGCATCGTCGACCTGAAACAGCACAATGACCAGGAACTCGACCCGGTCAAGAGCGAACTCGCATGGAACGGAGCACCAGTTGTGGCCGGGAATGTTGTTCTGGTTGGAGCTGCAAGTCGTGCGGGCGGCACACCACCCAGTCGACGCAATGCGAAAGGGTATGTGCGCGGTTTCGACGCAAAAACAGGAGAACGCCTCTGGATTTTCCACACAATCCCACAGCCTGGCGAATTTGGCCATGAGACCTGGGAGGACGACTCGTGGGAGTACACGGGGAACACTGGTGTTTGGACGCAAATGACTGTCGACACCGAGCTCGGCATTGCGTATCTACCAGTGGAAATTCCTACAGGAGACTATTACGGAGGGCATCGACCCGGGGACAATTTATTTGCGGAAAGCTTGGTTGCAGTCGATGTTAATACTGGTCAACGAATCTGGCATTTCCAATTCGTGCACCATCCAATCTGGGACTATGACGTCCCGTGTGCACCGATCCTCGTGGACATAACGGTGGACGGCCGTATGATCAAGGCGATCGCTCAACCGACAAAGCAAGGCTGGGTTTATGTGTTTGACCGATTGACCGGCGAACCAGTGTGGCCAATCGAAGAACGTCCTGTACCCGCCGGCGATCTCCCTAGTGAAACCTACGCTCCGACACAGCCATTTCCGACCAAGCCGCCTCCGTTCGAGCGTCAGGGCTTTGAGCTGAGCGAAATTAACGACCTCACACCGGAGATCAAAGCTGAAGCGCTTCGAATTGCACAACAGTACAGGACTGGTCCTGTGTTCACCCCACCTATCGCCAGAGGCGATGGCGATAAATTTGGCACGCTGTTCGTACCAAACGGCGCCAATTGGCCAGGTGGATCGTACGACCCAGAGACGGGGATTCTGTATATCTTTTCGCAAACATTAAGCCGCGTACTATCGATGCGTAACGACCCTGACCGATCAGATATGGATTACATTAACGGCCCAGCCCGTGGTCCAGGCCAGACAGTCATGGGGCTCCCTCTTATGAAACCACCATGGGGCCGCATTACGGCCATTGACCTCAATCAGGGAGAAATCCTTTGGCAGGTCGCACATGGAGAAACCCCAGATTCCGTTCGGAATCATCCGGCCCTGCGTAACGTCGACATTCCACGGACAGGTCGACAGGGGCCTGTCGGAACACTAACCACAAAGACGTTGGTAATCTCTGGTGAAGGTGGACGGAACGCAGCTGACCGAGGTTTTTGGACAATGCCCGACGGTCGGCGTGGTGCAATGTTACGAGCCTACGATAAACAGACTGGAGACAATGTCGGGGCCGTGTATATGCCAGCACCACAGACCGGCACACCAATGACCTATATGGTCGATGATACGCAGTACATCGTCGTTGCTATGGGCGGTGGATCCGTACCAGCTGAACTACTCGCGTTTACCTTACCGTAAAGGTGTTCCGGAAGAATTACTAGGATAGCTAATGCGTCACGGTCACTGTGACATCGGTACTGCTATAAAGGTATCCGTCATCCGCTAACCCACGAATAACATACGTTCCAGGCTCACTAAACCGCGCAGTCGTAACTGTTCTACCAGCATCCGGAACAGGCGGCGGGGTCCAACCGGGTACGTGGTCAGCCATCGGCGGTGTCCACGGATCAAAGGTAACCTCACCACCGCCTCGGTAGTGCAACCACGCAACTCGGAGACCGAGCGCATTGCGTCGACCAGGCGGACGACTCTGACGGGCCGCGCGCATCTCTGGAATCCCGTCATCCTGGATAACAGCGGTTAGCACGAGTGGTTCGCCCACCTTAACAGAACGTTCTGTCTGTTCAAGCAGGACAATAGATGGTGACCCGTTGTCAATATCTGGCGCACCACCACCACTACGATTCATGGCCACGACCTGATCATCGATGATTTGTTCCGGCACAAGCCAACCGACAGCTCGGTCCGTACGACCATTCGCTGTCACCGTCCAGACTAATTCCTTATCTCCCCAATCCGCCGGCACGCGCACCCGAAAACTAAAACGGTGACGCCTGGGATAAAAGAAGGCTGGTTGACCTCGGTCTGGCTCGCCCGGTTCAAAGTAATTTGATTCACCGACTGGAATATTGAGGCGCTCTTCATAGTTACGGTTCAGATATCCAAAGACCATATCGAAACTACCATCTGGATTCTGCTCCCATCCCTCAAACACGGGCTGAAGATTCTGTCCGCTATGGTACGTCTGGGCAAATGAAGCGACTCCTCCAAAAACCGAAATCATAAGCGCACATAAAACGATTTTCAATGTGTTCCGCATCGATTCAACCCGGATCAATAACTACTTGCAGATGGACATTAATTATTATTAGACAGCCGACTGCGATCCAACAGCTTCTGATCAAAAACCTCTTGTGGCATATGGTAAAAACTCATCCACGCAAAGCTCATGTCGTCGATTGAACGATTACCGAATCCCACCCAATTTTTTGGATCTGGGTTGTAACGGTTACTCGCCGTATTATCGTGCCAACCCATAACGTGAAGAATCGAACCCGCCGGAAGTAACGGAGCTTCCCCGTCCGCATAGTTATAAACGATGTGCCATCCAAAGTTGTGACCCGTGCAACTCAATGTTTCAATGACACCGCTCGGATGAATCGCCTCCACACACATGCGCTTTCCACGTATATGCATGTGCGGCTGAAAACCCGTGACCTGCGTCGGTTCTGGAAGAACGTAATAACCATCGCTTCGAGCGTTCTCAGTCCCTGCTGGAATATCGAGCGTGTCAAAACTGTCACCGACATGACGAGAAATCAACACACGCTCCGGCACATAACCAGCTGGATAAAATTGAAATCCAACGCGCGTTCGGTCTTTGATCTCTTCGCCGATCGAACTGTAATGCATATTGAACCGTATTTGAGTGCCCGCCTTGATCAGACGTCCGGTTCCATCCGGAAAGATATCGCCATTCTTACCCATCGCATATTCATTCAGAAATCCACCGCCTTCTTCGCCATCCTCTTCTTCCCACCGCATCGATGTCGCCACATGATGCACAACAGGATAGGCCCCCGGAGAGGGTTTCGTCTCAACCGCCTTAATGTAACGGTCTTCGGTCAGCCGTGAATCAGCCCACATATCAAGCCAGCGATCCGCGTCAACATCCCCAATTGTTTGCTCTTCAGGTAACTCAACGATCCACTCCGGTGTACCAATACGCCATTCATCTAACGACTCCAGCGCAATTGGTGGTGGTGCATCTTCTGGGTTCCCTCGTGGTGCACCGACATCGACCCATGACGAAATCATGGAGATCTCCGCATCCGTCAAAGATGGGTCTTCCTTAAATTGGCGCACACCGACATTCCGCTCGACATACCAAGGCGGCATCTCTCGTTGCGCGGTGCGATCTCTGATCGCGCGTGCCCAAGGGCGAACCTCTTCGTACGTCAGAAGCGACATCGGCGCGACTGACCCTGGTCGATGGCATTGCTGGCATGATCGCTGCAGTACAGGCAGCACGTCCTTCGTGAACGTTGGCGCAATGTCGTCCTGCGCCCCCACCAGGCCTGGAATACCAAAAACAATTCCTACGACGAAAACAGCAAACCACGAATGTCGAACGAAACAATGGAATGGCATGGTCAATTCTCCTATTGCGCAGCAATTACTTCATCATAAAACGCCTGAAGCGCGGTCGGTCGAAACGGCCAGTCAAGGTCGTTCGTCTCAACCCGACTCACAATATTGTCACGAGTTGCACCTCCGTCAATCGCTGCACGCATCCTGTCCTGGAGTGCTTGCATGCGGTTGCGGAACGTTCTCACCTCATCTTTGGTCAGCACGGGGCCATGACCAGGAATTACAGTATCAAAGTCTAGTTCAAGCACACCATCGAGCGTCGCCGTCCAGTCAAGACCACTCCCGCCGTTGCTGTAGTCCATAAACGGCGACAGAGCACTGCCATCAGAACGTTTCCCCCAAATAAACAAATCACCGGTGTGCACGGTTTTCAGATCAGGAAAGAACACCACTGCATCACCATTTGTATGGCCTCGACCAAAGTGATGGGCCTGCACTTCCACACCCCCCAGAAATACAGATGTTTCATCACTGAAGACCACTCGAGGTGCCCCGGTCAGATTATTTCGAACAATGTTGCCACGTGCATTCTTATGGGCGATCACTTCACCAACCGCCATGAAATCTGCATTGCTGCCACTGTGGTCACTGTGATGATGCGTATCAAGTACGTATTTAACAGACAACGAGGTCACTTTACGAACTTCGGTCGATATCATTTCAAAACTGTACGGAAATTTATTATCGACCAGAACGACACCGTCATTCGTAACACGAACAGCGACGTTGCCACCCGTCGTGCCACCGTCATATCCTGGAATCACGTATAAACCGTTCTTTCCAGGAACAGGGCGAATAGACGTCATTTCCGCGAGTTCGTCAGCAGTCGGCGTTTGCGAGGTTTCAATGGCAGAACCTGCCATCACGGTTATGACACCAACGATAAGCACCGTCAACGTCACCCCTATTCTCATTTTCTGCTCACGCATTGATTCTCCTCCAAACAGATCACACCAAGATCATGAATAGCAAACTCATTCTCTACATCCACCATCCGATAAGCACCATCAACCCACTACACTCATTCAATAATCGCTACACCCCACGGCCTCTCACCAACCGGCACCGTCGCAACAACACTCATTGACTCCGTGTCGACGACGCTGACGTCATTCGACGGACCATTCGCCGTATAAAGATAACGTCCGTCACGAGTAATCGCGATACCCCACGGACGCGTCCCAACTTCAACGGAGGCAATCGGCTCATACGTCACCGCATCAATCGCAATAACGCCACGACCACGACCAGTTGTGACATACACGATCGACGAATCCGGAGAAACAACAACACCCATCGGACGAACCATTTCTCCAGTCAGTTGGATCGTGTGAACCACTTCGTGCACCGTTGTATCAATCACATGTACGGTTGCACTGTTTTCAGCGGTCACATACGCGCGGTCCCCACTCGGGGCAAATGCAGAAGCTCGTGGTCTCGCCCCGACGTCAAACTGAGCAATCACTTCATTGGCAGCCGTATCGATCACTGACACCTGATTGTCTTCCTCGGATGTGACGTATACAACCGATCCATCAGGACTGATGCGGACACCCTCCGGCTCGCCACCAACTTCAAGACTCGCAATAACATCACCGGTCGCAATGTCGACTACACTCGCCACTCCCGCGTCTTCATTAGCAACATAAAGCCTCAGTCCGTCAGCACTAATCGCAACTTGTTCAGGATCGGTTCCGGCGCGCACCAAATTTACGCGCTCTTGTGACGCAATGTCGACAATTCCGATGCCATCCGCTTCGCGATCTGGTGGTGGCAACGTACTCTCATCGGTCCCTGGGGGTGCTGGTGGTGAACCACTTAAAGCAACAAACAGTTGCGTATTGTCAGGAGACACCTTGATACCACGAGGTCGCTTGCCGAGAGGAATCGTGGCCAGCACATCGTGAGACTCTCCAGCAATAACAGTCAGATCACCCCCACCTTCATTCGTAACATACACGTGGTAGGGAGGTGGTAGCACCTCGGGCTCTGCATCCACCACACTCGCAGGCTCAGGTGAACCAGGTGACCCACATCCAACAACAAACAACATACCCACTACAAAAACAGATCGCCCTGAACGCATCGTTCTCCACCTAGTCATTATTGAACCACTACCTACCTCATCCCCCACGGTTCGTCTTCACAGGGATGCGTCTCACCCATCAAATCATAAAAAACGAAGGGGACAGACGCCACAATAGCGCCTGTCCCCTTAACAACGAACACAACTGACCGACTAGTTACGGCCGCTATTTTGCCAACGGATTCGGTCGCATTTGGAAGTGCACCATCTTACTCTTGGTACCCTTCCCTCCTTCAGTGTGCCAGACGTAATTTGAACCGTAATTGGCCCACAACCCACGTCCCTTCCAACCAGCATTGGGATCGTCGATACGACCATCAAGACCACGCGAGTAAAACGCCATCGGATACGGCACGCGAAGAACGGTCCATTCTCCACTGTCTGGATCCAGCGCTAACAATGAATCGGATGTCGATCCATCAGCGATCGGAATATTTTCACCGAGTCCAAGGGTGTTGTACTGGTCAACCCAGCTGTAATAGTGAAAGTCCGCACTCCCAGGTGTTTCAACATTCTTCATCTGAGGACCTGGCGTGGTGTAAACCGTCCATCCCTCAGGGCAATGCTGGCCCGTCGCGGTCGGTCCACTGGTCACAGCACACTTTGACCGATCAAAACTGGCCATCTGACTACTACCTGACAATGCAGTCCAGATAATGCCATTCCGGTCAACATCAATACCCCGAGGTGCAAATCCGGTTTGGTCTGCATCAACGCTGGGGTTCTCAATCGATGGCGGTTCAAACACTTCAGCGACACAAGTCTCTGGAGGATTATCACCACGGTCAAGACGAACGAGTCGCCCTGGAAACGGACCGGTCCGAGTGATCCAAATTGAATCATCGGTCGGGCTCGCAATGATGCCATATCCAAATCCTACGATTCGCGTGTCTTGACTAGGATCAATCTCAACTTCACCACGTCGGTTCGGTTCATTCCACGGTTTAGTGATTTTCCCATCGCCATTGGTATCAATGACTGTTGGGCACCAGCCCTGCGAATACCGTTCATCGCCAGTTTCATCGTAAGTCTTGGTATCGATCCACCCAATTGAGTTACTGTCGCCACTAAACCACAGTGTGTCATTGGCATCCTCTGCAAACTGCAGGTGATGCGTGCCGTAGCAAGTGTCAATGAGAACAAACTCTTCACTTTCAGGATCGTAGAACGAAGCCTGGCGCCCACTCATATTGATCGGCCAGTATTTCGCGTACTTGTTGTCCGAACCTTCCTTGCACCAATCCGGATTCGGCCGAGCCCGAATCGTCGATGTCATCCAAACACGACCCTTTTGATCCATCATCGGGTTGTGTGGATCAGAAGAGTTCTCCTGTCCGTCTGGACCACCACGCCCCCAGAGCAACTGGTCGCCCCAATAGTAAGAAGGCTCAAGTTGTTCCTGCGGAAACCGTGAAGGCACAGCATTCGGATCTTCTGGTCGCACAGGAATAGGAAGTTCCACTGAACTATTCGCAACCGGATCAACAATCGTCAAACTGCCATGCCCAGCGGACACACCATAAACCGGACCAAAGCCATTGACAGTCGGATTCCGCTTGTCGGTCGTAATCTCGTCGTGAATAAATGAGGCATCAGTACCCCAGTCCCACAACGTAACTACAAGGTTCCGCTCTTTACCTGCTGGGCGCGGAGGCCGAGGCGGCGTCTCGCCGGCCGCAATACGGTCTGACCAATCAGCGAACATATCAAGCGCGCGCTGTCGCCCGAAGCGACTCATTGTCGCGCTCATCGACGTTCCACGCTGGCCAGTCTGCACGCGATGGTCCCACGCTGCTGCCGTTGAATCGAATTCGTCAACACGCTGCACTTCGCGCGTCGCGGTATTCCCAAGTTGATGGCACAACTGACATCCCTGCTTCATGATGTCTACCCACGCCGCCTGGCTCTTCAAGCCCGGCGAAATGCCATTCCCACTCGGTCCCGTCCCAGGAAATTCGCTGGCGTCAGGAGGTTCGATCAACGAGTACCAGTAGTTACCTGGGTAGTATTCCGCGGCCGCTTGTTCGTTCGGCGCAACAACACCTGTCAAGTTAATCTCTTCGGTTGTGGGCGACAACCTGACCTTCTCGGAGTCAACCAATCCGTAACCGCGTACCCACACATCATAGGTAGCCTCCGGAAGCTCTGGTAACACGAAGTGGCCACTATCATCAGTAACAACAATCTTGGCAAATTTCGTCTCTAGTTCTTCGGTTTCGGCAATAACCCACACGCCGGCCTCAGGACCAGCACTACTTTCGACCACACCACTGATATAGCCTTCTGGGCCCGCCTGGGCTTCCTCAGCACTGGGAATCGCCATAAAAACGGCGACCACCGCACTAAGAGCCAGACTAACGACACCAAAACGCATCAATGTGCGCCAAGATGATTGTGTCCAGGTACTCATAAGTTTGTCCTCCTGCATCCTTATTACCTACTTCTTACAACGTAATCACTACTCTTCAGCAACCTACTACTCTTGGTCCTGTGCAAGCGCCAAGCGTTCTTCAGGTGACAGGTCCACCTCGCGCCTCGTGCCAGCACCCGGATCAGATCCTAATTCCGTCAACAATGTAACAAGTTCAGGATGGCGATTAAAAGTATTCGGGTAAAACACACCCTGCGCCACAGACAGTGCCGACCACCCCTTCTCGTTCACAGCATCAATATTGGCACCCTTTTCGACCAAAAAACTAACAATGTTTCCGGCTCCTCGATGGATCGCGCCGTGCAACGCCGTATCCCCATTGGCATCGGCCGCATTGACATCATTCCCAAGTTCCCAGGCCAGTGCCACAGCAGAAACCGCCTGATCGTTAGTCCCCGGGTTCTCTCCAATTTTCCATATGCCAACCCCAGCCGCCGCCATCAGCGCCGTGCACCCTTCTTCCGTCATGATCGCCGGATCAGCCCCTAGGTCTGCCAACAACTGCATCATTTCAACATCGGCGACCTTTGCCGCCTGCAAAAATGCTGTCGACCCCACACGATTCAAAATATTCCGATTGCCGTCACGAGGTTCTTTTGTTTGACGAATGTCGAGGTTAGCCCCCGCATCCGCTAAAACCCGAACAAGATCAAATGCGTCAAGCTCTCCATGCGGCACCGGAAAGGGTGGATTCCGACCGAGATTGGGACGCCGAGTCCATACAACTTGATGCAGCGCCGACCACCCATTGTCAGCCGCATCGGGATTTGCCCCCGCAGCAAGCAACCCTTTCGTAAAATCGTAGTGAGCGTTGTACACCGACATCACGAGCGCACTCATACCGCTACTCGGAACAACATCATCAACGTTCGCTCCGGCACGAACCAGCGCATCGAGTACATCCAAATACCCCTCACGCGCCGCAAATAAAATGGGTGTGAAGCCGCCGGTTGAGCGAACATTCGGGTCAGCACCCGCATGAAGCAAAACATCAACCGCATCGACTTGATTCTGCGCGACAGCCCACATCAAAGCAGTTTGGCCACGCCATGCTTCAATCGCATCAACATCAGCACCGTGCTCCAGCAATACGGTCAGTGCCAACCTATTCCCGGTTCGAGCCGTTGTCATCAAAGGCGTTTCACCTTCTGGATTCGGACGATTAGGATCAGCACCCGCTTCCAGCAGGCCTTCAATCATCCCAGCACTCCCATTCAGCGCGGCCAACGCAAGTGGCGTAACCTCGTATCGATTCACTGCGTCCACAGTGGCACCGGACGCCAGAAGCAATCGAGCAATGTCCTCGTGGTTATGGTGAGCAGCCCAGTGCAGGGCCGTTGTACCGTCCGGTTCGCTACTGTCAACAGCATCACCGTTCGCCAATAACGATCGAACCGTGCTGCCATCACCCGCCTTAACAGCTTCAATGAGAGGCAGCTCCGCAGCCACCACTACTGGGGCACCAATCAATAAAACCCCTATTGCAACAAAGAAACACTTGGCCTTTGCTATTAGCTTTTTGCAACCCATAGTTTTTAAACTATCTCAGTGTTACGAGTCCTTTTAAATACCAGTCAACGTATCCATCGGAAGGCGACCTGTGCTATCCCCGAGGCCGTCGACCGACACACCAGACTTGTCCAGCATGCTAACCAGCAGGTTTGTCATCGGTGTTTCATCTTCATATTTAAGGTGCCGCCCCCCTCGCAACGTGCCAGCCCCCCCGCCCGCTAGTATCAGCGGAAGGTCCATATGTGAATGCTGGTCACCATCACTGATGCCGCCACCATATAGAATCATCGACTGGTCAAGGAGTGTGCCATCTCCGTCTGGCGTGGCCTGTAACTTTTCGAGAAACTCTGCAAGCAAACTCACTTGATAGGTGTTGATCTTGGCGTATTTTTCAAGTTTCTCGACATCTAACTGGTGATGCGACATCGCGTGATGCGGGTCCGGCACACCAATCTCCGGAAAACTCTGGGCCGTCTGCTCACGACCAATAAGGAACGTGAAGACCCTCGTAATATCCGCCTGAAACGCCAACGCCTGAAGGTCGAACATTAAGCGCGCATGCTGGTCAAACGATTCGGGAATTCCTACCGGACGCTCAAGCACTTCAGGTAATGCAGCATCAGACTGCGACTCTGCTTGCTGGATACGGCGTTCGATCTCGCGGACTGCATCAAGATACTGTGTGACGCGTGAACGGTCTCCCGCTCCGAGTGTCTGGTTTAAACGCGTCATATCTTCTCGTACCGCATCGAGGATGCTCCGGTCTTCAGCCAACCTCGCTGCGCGTTGCTCACCCGTACCGCCCTCCCCGAACAGTCGTTCGAACACAACCCGAGGGTTATGTTCCATGGGTAACGGAGTCGTCGGCGACCGCCATGAAAAGGTGTTGGTATAGACACAACTGTAGCCATTGTCACAATTGCCGACGACAAAACTATTCTCAAGCGCAAGCTCAAGTGACGGCAGTGGTGTTTCCTGGCCAAGCTGTGCCGCAGCTATCTGGTCGGCGGTCGTGCCAGCTTCAACATCCGCACCTTCCGTTCGTTTCGGATGAACGCCATTCAGCCACACCGAACTCGCGCGTGAGTGTTCGCCGTTACCGTCACCCCACGCCTCGGCTTGCCGGTGATCCAAACCGGTCGGAATCACGACATGGTCGCGTACCTTCGCGAGTGGCTGGAGCGTTCTCGACAATGTGAGCGCCCCTCCATCCCCTTCAGGGGTCCACTGCCGCATGTTCGCACCGTTGGGAATATAGATAAAACCCAGCCGCGGTGAAGGTTTCGCCGCCGTTCTCGCGAGCGCTGTCGCTGCCGGCACCATTGCATCTAGCAACGGTAACGCTAACGCAGTTCCCATCCCACGCAAGAAGGTTCGACGGGGAAGTGACATCTTTTTAATGATCATGAGGGCGATCTCCTCATCCGAAATGGAGCGCTCCCTGCCACACCTTTAATGAGCGCCGACAATCGGTAGTTAGTGTTTACTGCATCTCGTACAATTGCACGTATCGCCGAAGCGTCGTAGTACTCAACCCCTCGCCCCAAGGCATACGTCATCAGTTTTTCCGTAACGGTTGTGACAAACCGGTCCGGATGCTTTAACAGAGCGGCTTTTAGACCCGCTGGTCCGTTAAATATCGTGCCATCAGGTAACTCTCCTGAACTATCAATCGTTCGCTTTGTCTGGCTACGGTCCCGCCATTGACCAATCGCATCAAAGTTTTCCAGCGATAGGCCAAGCGGGTCCATCAAGCGATGACAACTTGCGCACACAGGATTCGCCCGATGCTGTTCCATCGCTTCTCGCATTGATAAGGGCTCACCACCCTCCGCCGTGTCCAATTCTGGTACATCTGGTGGTGGTGGCGGCGGCGGCGTTCCAAGAATGTTTTCGAGAACCCATTTGCCGCGATTTACTGGTGAAGTCCGGTTGGCATACGACGTTACGGTAAGAATGCTCCCGTGTCCCAATAAACCACCGCGAACATCATCTTCTGCAAAGTCAACACGCCGAAAATGGCTTCCACGGACATTCGGAATCCCATAGTGCTGAGCGAGGCGTTCGTTGACAAAAGTGTAATCAGCTGACAGTAGATCTAAGGTGCTCCCATTATCTCGCAAGATACTCGTAAACAGCAGTTCTGTCTCTCGCCGAAAGGCCTGTCGCAAAGCCTCTCCAAAATCAGGGAATGCATCTTCATCCGGACGCACCGCGGCAGCATTACGTAGCGTCAACCACTGTCCCGCAAAGTTCTCAACCAATGCATCCGACCGTGAATCCGCAAGCATGCGTTCGAGCTGGCCGGTAAAAACCTGCTCGTCGTGCAATTCGCCACGCTCAGCAACGGCGAGCAGTTCATCATCGGGAATACTGGACCACAGAAAAAACGAGAGCCGCGACGCTAGCTCAAGATTGCTAACCACATAGTTCGTACTCGTCGACAGATTCTCAGGATCGCGCTCGACACGAAAAAGGAACTCTGGGCTGACTAACAACCGCCGAAACGCCATCTCGATTCCCGTATCGAAACTACCGTTTGCACGACCACGCTCATAAAAAACTAGCAGCCGATCAACATCGCCTTGTGTTACCGGGCGCCGGAACGCAAGTCTCCCAATTCGAGAAAGAATCTCCTGCGCACAGGCACGTTCATCGGCAACAACACCCGACCCCGGACGACAAGTAAAGATGGCTTCTCGGCTCGGCGTGTCATTCACCGGGCGCGAACCACTCGATTCATATGGGCCCGCGATAGTGACGCTTTCAACGTATGGTTGATACCTTGAATCACCACCCGACCCTTCACCGGTAAATGGTCGAAGGTAAAGCTTCCGTAAGCCTTCCGGCTCAGCCGATGTCTTCCGAAGGAACGCCACGCCAATCTTGTGGGGACCCGCCTGAATCGGAATCCGGATCTCTTGTGTACCAACCGTAGGCGTGTACAATCCGCGCGCGTCAGTATCCTCCGGTGACTTACCAATCGTGAGCAACTCCACTCGCTCACCGTCGATCGTGACCTCTAATTGGTGCGCCTCAACGCGTAACGGCCCATCAGGCAGCACTTCAATCAGGTATTCCGCGTCTTCAGGGAAGTTATATTCAACAACGACGCCACCGCGCGTCCCGAACGGCAACCCTTCCATTCGACGGTCTTGACCAAGATCAGACGCAATACGGAATGTCTCGGCCGTGGGCGACGGCACCGGGGACGCCACGGCCAATCGACTAATTTTGCGCGCAGCTGCCAAATACCGATCCATTGACGTCGGCGACACCCCAAGAACTCCAGCAATGTTGTCAAACCCGTAGCTGGTGTCATCCGCTGGCAGCAACTCTTCGACGTTCACGTCAAGGTCGAAGAGGTCACGTATGGCGTTTCGGTACTCGGTACGACTCAACCGGTGAAAAGCTTCAGTCCGCCCAGGATTGAAATTTGCTGCTGCCGCACGGTCAAGTTCACCTTCAAGCCAAAAGCGGAATTCATCATAGGTTTCCTGGTCAGGGCGGGGACGTGGCCGCGGGGGCATCGCACCGGCTCGCATTTTACGAACCACCTTCTCCCAAGCTTCTGGATGAGCTCCAATATCGGCCAAATCAAGCGATTCAAGTGTGAACCCACCTGTTTCTAAACGGTCGTTGTGGCATGAGACACAGTAACGGTTGACGAGCGCTTGGCGGTCAGCGTGTTCTGAGGCCTCTTGTCCACCAACGGCAGCCGAAACAGCATGCACCCAACTAGCGCTGACGAAAACAACCGCCAGAAACGAAATCATTACAGGCACTAAACCTCTGTGTATCAACATTTAAGCTAAATTAATACGTTCTGACGCTACCTATCCACGATGACTGTTAAAACTATGAAACAGCTTAGTTTGTACAAACGCGTAACACGTGTCAATCACCTTCTAACTGCGGTAGCATAGCGACCGACAATTAAGGCCCATGGACTGACAGTAATGGACCTTTACAATCTTAATTTTATGAAAGGTATGGCCCCCTATGGCTTCGACGCGAAGGCGCTTTCTCACTACAATCGGAACGGCTGCCGCAGGAGCTGGAGCCACAGCCATCGGGTCGCCTGTGTCGGCATCAACACACGTGACACCCATGAACAGCATTGAGGAGACAACATCTTCTCCTCGATCACTCCTTGATCAGCACGCCAAACAACAATTCCGTGAATCTGCAGCTGAGGCCGGTGAGGTAACAGCTCAAACTGACCCGCGGATGCCGACACAAGAAGAGGTGGAGTCTTGGTACACCGACCGTCGCAATTGGGGGCGCTGGGGCGACAATGATCAAATGGGCGCCATCAATCTCATCACGCAAGAAAAGAGTGCGGCGGCGGCGGGTCTTGTAAGAACCGGTCGGAAGGTCTCTATGAGTCGAGTCTTCGAACCAGAACAGCACTTTATGCGAAAAAACGCCCGGCCCGGAGGTGCAAGTTCGGTGGTCGACTACTATGGCTTTATCTACCATGGCCAAACGATTACGCACATCGATGCGCTTTGTCATATGTGGGATACCGACGGCATGTGGCAAGGTCGAGACCCTGATGTCGAAATAACCACGCAAGGCGCAACCTTCGGAACAATTGATGCGTGGAGCAATGGCATCGTGACCCGTGGGGTGTTGATCGATGTACCGCGGCACCGTGGCACTGCCCACGTGACGTCAGACCGCCCGGTGCATGGTTGGGAAATCGAAGAAATTGCTCGAGCCCAAGGCGTCGACATTGAACCGGGGGATGCCTTGCTGGTCTATAGCGGGAAAGATCCCTATCTCCGCGGTGGAGGGACATATGGTGGTGGCGATCGCCCAGGGCTAAGCGTGACGTGCGCCAAATTTATTCGCGATCATGACGTGGCATTACTCGGCTGGGACATGATGGACGCGCGACCTGACCCCTACGGCCTCGCGTTCCCCGTGCACGGCGTCCTGTTCAACTATGGCGTCGCGTTACTTGACAATGCCCTGCTTGAGCCTCTGGCAGATGCCTGCGCCGAGGAAGGACGACACGAATTTATGTTTATGGGATTACCGCTAAACGTTGCACGGGGGACCGGTAGCCCAGCGAATCCCGTTGCGATGTTTTAGTTGATTCTGACAATACGGAGTAGGTGTACGTGTAGGCTTCGAAATAACTGGAGTGTGTTTCAAGCTTAACGTTGGTCAGCTTCCTCGACTGTCCAATCTGAGATTGTGTTGTCGGCACCAGTGACCAAGGTTTCGTCTGCGCCCAACGCGTGCAACAATACGTCCATCTCAGGCCAACGCTTACCTGTATTTGAATAAAAAACTCCTCGAGCTATCCGAAGGGGGGTCCATCCCTTTTCATTGATAGCATCAATGTCTGCTCCTTCAGCCAGCAAAAACCGAACCAAGGGTTCTGAGCTTCTAATAATGGCCCCATGAAGCGCAGTGTCGCCATTATCGTCCACCGTTATCACTTCACCACCAAGTTCAAGCGCATATTGCACCGCCGCGAGCGCCTCTTCATTTGTGCCCGGGCTTTCTCCAACCGCCCAGATGCCAACACCGGCCGCGACCATTAATGGCGTCGTGCCATCTTCATTCGGAAGCAATGGGTCAGCCCCTAGTTCGACAAGTAATCGCATCATCTCGATATCCGCCGCTTTGGCAGCAAGCAAAAATGGTGTTGAGCCAATCCGATTTAATACGTTGCGGTAGCGGTTATTTGGCTCCTTTGTCATGCGGCGGTTGAGGTCAGCACCGTGTGATGCTAGAGCCCTAACGAAATCAACGTCACGCATCGAGCCAGTCACGAGTGGGGGCGGGTTGTTAAAACCAAGGTTCGGTCGACGCGTCCACTTCACTTCATGCAATGCCGTCCACCCCTGATCGTCGGCATTGGGATCCGCACCGCGGTCAAGAAGAAAAGCCCCAAGCTCGTAGTGACCATTCTTTGCTGCCAGCACAAGTGCACTCGTACCGTCGAACAAAGTTTCCTCAGAATTCGCTCCGGCATTGACAAGCAACTGCGTCATCTCAAGATGTCCAGCACGCACAGCAAACATTAGCGGGCTAAATCCACCCGTCGACCGGGCATGGATATTTGCATCTGCACTAATCAGTGCACTAGCGACTTCACGATTATTCTCGGCCGCTGCCCACATAAGAGCCGTTTGCCCTCGCCAACCTTCCACCATATTAGGATTGGCGTTATGCATCAGTAGCAGTCGAACAGCATCGACACGCCCCGTTCGCGTAGCCGTCATGAGCGCCGTTTCACCCTCTGGTAGCGCAGTATTTGGATTCGCACCAGCCTCAAGCAATAACTGAAGAAACTCAGCACTCCCATTCTCGCTGGCCAAAGCAATAGGCTGCACCCCGAACTGGTTTACTATCGCGGAGTCAGCACCTGCGGCAAGTAATTCCTGTCCGCTCTCTAGGTCATCGTAATGAGCGGCCCAGTGCAATGCCGTGCTACCGTCACCATCAACTGTGTTCACGTCGACGCCATCAGCAATAAGCACACGCACGCGACTCACGTCGCCTGCAACAACCGCCTCATGAAGCGGCGAGTCCAACGCAAAGACTGAACTCGACGCCACGAGTAAAACTACGAACGCTCTGAATACCGTCTTAATCATCCGCATCATCAAACCGCACAGACCAACCGGAGACGTTACACGTCAGCTAGGGCTTCAAGTTGTCCAGTGCTGTCACCCAGTTCCTCAGTCCGTAGCCCTGCTTTTCCAAGCACGCTGAGAAACAGGTTCGTCATGGGCGTATCCTTCGGGTACATCAAGTGCCGCCCGCCACGCATGCCGGCCGTACGCCCACCAACGGTCAATACTGGAAGGTCATAGTGGAGATGGTCGTTGCTGTCACCAAGTCCCGCACCGTAGAGCATGATGGATGTATCTAATAAGCTTCCCTCGCCATCAGGTGTTTCCTGAAGTTGCGCAAGGAAGTGTGTGAACAACTCCACATGATGATGATTAATTTTTGCGAGCTTTGCGAGCTTTTCAGGATCACTACGGTGGTGCGATAACCCATGATGAGGGTCCGGCACACCGATCTGAGGATAGGTCCGGCCTCCAAGTTCTCGACCAACCATGAAGGTAAAGACGCGGGTGAGATCAGCCTGGTATGCCAACGACACCAAATCAAACATCAGTTTGACGTGGTCTTCATAGGAGTCAGGAATACCCGCAGGACGAGCCAGGTTTTCAGGAAGCACCGAGTCAACACCCTGCTTCTCTGACAGTTGAATTCGGCGCTCAACCGCACGAACGGCATCAAGATACTGGTCAATCCGAGCACGGTCACCATGCCCAAGATCTCGCTCAATCTGCGAGAGGTCAGCAGTCACCGAATCTAGTATGCTTCGGTCCTTACGCATTTCCGCCAAACGTTCATCGCGAGTCCCGCCGTCACCAAAAAGCCTCTCAAAAACAACCCGTGGATTATTTTCCATCGGCAACGGTGTAGTGGCTGTTCGCCATGACACCGTATTCATATACGCGCAGCTGTACCCGTTCTCACAATTACCAACCAGGAAATCGAGGTCAATCGCCAATTCGAGTGACGGCAGCGGTGTCTCTTTGCCGAGTACTGAGGCCGCAACCTGATCAACGGTCACGCCAGCCTCGACATCTGCACCTTCGGTCTGCTTTGGATGCACGCCGTTGAGCCACACGGAGCTCGCACGCGAATGCTCACCGTTTCCATCGCCAAGCGGTTCAGCCTGGCCATGCGCCAATCGACTATAAACAACCGTCTGGTCACGGAAGGGAGCGAGGGGATCCAATGTCGGAGACAATTCCAAAACTCCGCCCTCACCGCTCGGGGTCCACGCCTGCATAACCGCACCGTTCGGCAAATAGATAAATCCGAGCCGTTTCACCGGGGCAGCAGGAGTTTTCGCAAGCGCCGACATGGCCGGCACCATCGAGTCGAGAAGTGGAAGCGCGATCGCTGCTCCCATTCCTCGAAGCACGGTACGTCGCGGTAGCGAAAGCTTCTTAATGATCATGATGCAGATCTCCTCATCTGGAACGGCATGCTTTTTACAATACCAACAATAATGGATGAAAATTGATAATTCTGTTGCACCGCGTCACGGGTAATCGCACGAATCGTCGGTGCGTCAAAGTGCTCAACACCACGACCAAGTGCATAGGTCATTAGTTTTTCAGTCAAAGTCATTACGAACAATTCCGGACGCTGCAAGAGCGCCGCTCGCAAGCCATTGGCTCCTGAAAATTGCGTCCCATCTGGCAATACCCCAGACGCGTCGATTGGAGTGTTGGCTTCATTCGTCTCTCGGTACTTCCCAATAGCATCGAACTGCTCAAGCGCAAAACCAGGTGGATCCATCAATTTATGACAACTGGCACATACGGGATTCGCGCGATGTTGTTCCATTGCTTCTCGCATCGAAAGGGTCCGCCCATCATTCGTTGTCTCTTCAAGCGATGGCACATCTGGCGGTGGCAGTGGCGGTGGTGTGCCTAGCAGGTTTTCAAGTATCCATTTACCGCGCAAGACCGGGGAGGTGCGTGTTGGGTACGCAGTGGCAGCCAATATACTTCCGTGCCCAAGAAGTCCTCTACGTGTGTTATCAGTCAGCATGACACGCCGGAAATGACTACCTTTCACGTCTGAGAGCCCGTAATGGCGTGCAAGCCGCTCATTAACAAAGGTGTAATCAGCATCGAGAAATGACAACACGGTACGGTCTTCGCGGAGGATGCTCTCAAAAAACAGCTCGGTCTCACGCCGCATCGCATTGCGAAGACTTTCACCAAAATCAGGGAAACGATTCTCGTCCGGAACGAGTGCCGGTACGTTCCGAAGATAGAGCCACTGCCCGGCAAAATTTTCAACTAACGCGTTCGCCCGATCATCCGCCAACATGCGACGAACCTGAGCGGACATTACGCTTGCGTCTGTGAGGTCACCAGCGATCGCCACACCAAGCAATTCGTCGTCTGGAATGCTGGACCACAAGAAAAATGACAAGCGTGACGCCAGCTCCAGACCCGTCAAATGATAGTTTGAACCAGGCTCAGCATCTTTTGGATCTCGAACAACACGAAAGAGAAACTCAGGGCTCACAAGTAACCGGCGCAGTGCAAACTCAACGCCCGCTTCGAAGCCACCTTCTTGTTTGCCGTCCTCATAAAACCCCATGAGGACATCTAGATCACGCGGACTGACCGGCCGACGGTAGGCTCGCTGCGCCAGTGTTGACAAAATCTCTTGTGCACAGAGTTTCGCTTCGTTGTCATCACGATTATTCGGTCGACATGTAAAGATCCGGGCTCGACTGGGTGTCTCCTCCAACGGCGGCCCATCACTCGCTTCATAGGGCCCCGTGACTACCAAGCTCTCGAGATACGGCCGGTCGCGTGTGTCTCCGCCGGTTGTATTCGTGTACGGTCTCAGGTACGGCTGTCGCAGTGTTTCGGCATAGGCCGCTGTCTTCTTCCGAAACGTCGCACGCAAGGTACGTGGCCCTGCTCGGACCGGCACACGAATCTCCCAGTCATCATCCGCGTGGCGCTGTTGCTCACGCCACGCACGATACTCTGTGCTCGTACGCGTGACACCTTCGGGGGTTGGCTCACCAACCGTAAATGTTTCCAGGTGCTCTCCATCAAGACTGATGTACAACTCGTGCGGTTCCGTAAAGGCCGCAAGCGCGTCACTAGTGTCGCGACCAAGACGCACTCTGATTACATACTCAGCATCGAGCGGAAAGGTATACGGGATCGCCATGCCTCCGCGAGTCCCAAAAGGAAGCCCCTCAACCCGATCATTTTGTGAATAGTCAGCCGACAGACGAAACGTGACAGCAGTGGCAGGCTGGTCAGGGTTTCCAACAGCAAGGCGACTGACCTTCTTCGCCGCAGATAAATACCGTTCCAGCAACGTCGGCGACACCCCAAGAACTCCGGCGATATTGTCGAAGCCATAGCTGCCATCGTCAGCCGGAAGCAACTCCGCAACCTCAACATCGAGTGCCAGTAAGTCACGAATGACGTTGTGATACTCCGCTCGATTGAGACGATGCATCGCCTCGGTACGCCCTGGATTCGGACTGATCGACCCCACAGCATCTAATTCAGTCTCCAGCCAATCGATAAAACCCACATACGACTCTTGGGCAGGCCGTGGGCGCGGAAGCGGCGGCATCGCTCCCGCTCGCAGTTTGCGAACAACTTTTTCCCACAGTGCCGGGTCAGCCGCTACATCGTCGACATCGGCCGAATCGAGTTCAAGATTTCCAGCCTGCATCCGCCCGTTATGACACGCGATGCAATACTGGTCTAGAAGCACCCGCTGCCCGGACGCCTCCTGGGCTTCCAGCGAGACTACCTTACCTGACAACAGTAGCGAGAAACCAAGTAAAAAAGTGATGCCTCTTAACATTGTCGACTCTGCTTCCATGGCCCAGACCTACACGCCAGCCAGGAATTATTTTGCATTGTAACTCCCCGGAGTCTACTCTGGATTCCCCAGACAAACAGCACATTCTTCAGCAGACATTTCGCCTTCGCACACCACCCGTAATGCGTCAAATGGCACACCTTGCCGTCGGCGGAGAAAGCTCTGACAGGCAGGACTCGGGGTCGGTTCGTCCGGATTCAGCACTGGAATCATTGCGGCCATTGGAAACTCGCAACTCAACTCGGCCGACTGCACTGTATAGGCCAAGGCATCGAGCGCTTCTCGAGCAATATCATGCGACGCGGAATATCTCATACCAGCCGTCCGTGCAGCGATCTGCTGCTGAGCGCAGCCGTTACCGAGGAAGTCATTGATGGCCGGAACCTGCGCACAGCCAAAGTAATTCTGATCGGCTCTGAAAAGTGCGCGGCGAGCTGAACGTGCGTCCTTCGCAGCCTCGTTTGCCTCATTGACCGCGATGCGCATTTGGTCCAGATCGGACGCGCAACTCGCCCATGATCCTTGCGCGTCGGCCATACCCTCCATGCACAACAAGCACGGCAACAGCAGTAGCGCACGAAAACACCGTGTCATGACAGCCTCCATCCGAACCAGGACGGCGGAACAATTTACAGGACGATTATATGCGTGTCTTGTTCGCCACCGTGGCTTCTTCGACGCCTTCAATCGCCGGAATATCGCCAACCGTATCCCTGAGCGGAATTTCTTTGAGTCGCCATGACAAGATAAAAGACAGCACCATAATGGGCACTGCCCAGAAAAACACGTCCTGAAGTGCAACTTCAACTGATGACGTAACGCCGGATGCGACGTCGCGGGGTAGTGCGCGTATCGCTGTCGGCGTGCTTAAAAGCTCGGTCACTCTTCCACTTAGAGATTCGACAACGTCCGCTGGAATACGTAACGGTAGTTCTTCAAGAAGGCGGGCGTTCATGATGGCACCAAAGATCGCCACCCCAAATGAACCTCCCAACGTCCGGAAAAACTGCGCTGAAGAGGTTGCGATCCCAAGGTCTGAGTGCGTTACGGCATTTTGCACTGCAAGAAGGGTGACCTGCAGCACCATACCAACACCAAGCCCAAGCACGACCATGTAGCACGAACTGAGTAAGCGTGCCGTCTCCGCTGTCATACCACTCAGGAAATACATCCCAATAGCAGCTAACGCACTGCCAATGATCGGATACTTCCGATACCGACCGGTACTTGTCGTCAACCGTCCTGCCCCGACGGAACCAACAACAATACCTGCGGTTAATGGAAGAACCAACAAGCCGGAATCGGTTGCGGACACACCATTGACAACCTGCAGAAAGAGCGGCAGAAACACAACACCACCGAAGAGAGCAAAGCCAATGAAAAACCCAAGCACTGATGCGACGGAATAGATGCCGTTACGAAACAGCCGCAGTGGCAGCAACGGCTCCGGAACACGTGTCTCCCACCAGAGAAAAGTCGCTGTCACGAACGCCCCTGACGCGATAAGGCCGATAATGACCGGAGACTGCCAAGCATACGTTGCCCCCCCCCAAACAAGTGACAATAGTAAAAGTCCCACACCAGCCACCAACAACACCGCGCCAATGATGTCAAGCCGAGCCTTGCGCCGAACCGTCGTCAGACGCAACACGCTCGAGATAATCGCTAACGCAACAAGACCAACCGGAAGATTGATCAAAAACACCCAGCGCCACGTGGTGGTATCGACGATGAACCCGCCAGCGAGTGGTCCAATAACGCTCGCAAATGCCCAGGTCGCCGCAAGGTACCCGATATAGCGTCCGCGCTGTCTTGGGGAAACAATGTCACCGACCACCGCAAAGGTACACACCATCACACCGCCGGCCCCGAGTCCTTGCACACCTCGAAACAACACCAGTTCAAACATCCCAGGAGCAACGCCGGCCAACAGCGACCCGAGCAAGAAAATACCGATGGCGACCTGGAAGATTAACCGCCGACCATAAATGTCACTGAGTTTGCCGTAGAGCGGGGTGCAAACCGTGGAACTCAACAGATATGCCGTCACCACCCATGAGTAGTAATCAAGACCGCCCAATTCGCCAACAATTGTCGGGAGAGCTGTTGCAACAATGGTCTGGTCAAGTGCTGCCAGAAACAGACCTGCCATCAAGCCGGTAAAGATGACAAGAATTTGCCGATGGGTATACGTGGTAGCCGTCACAATCAACTATTCATCACTGACCAACAATGCGTACAAAAAAACAGGGGCTAGTACCTCCTAGCCCCTGTGACCATCTGTGAAATCAAAACGCGCTAATTGGCTACCTCGACTGGCACGGATGCATGCTGATTGTCCCAGTACACATTCATTGAGTAAGACCCATTGATATCCCCGAACACGATGGACATGTTATCGATTGACATCCCTTGAAGGGCTTGCACGGTCATCGTTGTCCGCATCACGTCCTTTTCATCTGTGTACCCATACGCACCCCACAGTGCATTTGAGTTTTCTTCTCGCGGGTTATCCTTCACACCCCACGTCGAAAAAATCAGCGTCCAGGAACCCGGACTCTCCAACTCGGCAAACATTGTGTATTCACCAGCCGCCAGTCGTTCCCCCCCAATCAATAAATCGGCTTCCGTAATGAATCGTGTCGTCTGGTCAGCACCCATTCGCCAGATTGGCGCACCACGCAACAACCCCTGGCCATATTCAGCACCCGAACCAAAAATACCCTGGCGTCCACGCAGAACAGGTCGACCATAGTAGACATCAACCCAATGCCCACCCTCGTAACTCCCTTCGGAGTCATAACTACCACCAATCTGGCTCGCTGTATGCCCACGCGGACTCGCAGGCCGGTCCTGTGCCTCCAACACACCTACCGCAAGTACCACCGCCAAGAGGCTGACGCCCATGTTCTTTATTGCTCGCATTCACGATCTCCCTTCACAAACTCTATTACCGAAACGCTCATTCACTCTCAAGCTTTAATTCGCCAATTCAACCGGCACCGTGGCAAGCTGATTGTCCCAAATCACGTAGAAGTTGCCACCCTGTTGTGTCGTATCAGTAAAGCCTATGGCTAACTGGTCCATAGAGTAGCCAAGAGTTTGCACCGACATAGTCGTTTGCATGACATCTTTTTCATCGGTGTAACCATATGCACCCCACAAAGCATTCGGATTCTCTTCGCGGAAGTTCTCTTTGACGCCCCATGTGGTGAAAATTAACTCCCACGCCGTCGGATTCGCCAGATCAGCAAATATCGTGTACTCACCAGCCGCCAGGCGTTGCCCTCCGATCAATAAGTCGGCCTCGGTCGTAAATGTCGTGGTTTCATCGGCCCCGACACGCCACAGCGGTGCACCGGCGTAAAGTCGTTGTCCATATTCAGCACCTTCACCAAAGATCCCCTGCCGACCACGCAGGATGGGCCGTCCATAATGAATATCGATCCACGACCCGCCCTCGTACGCACCTTCAGAGTCGTAGCTTCCACCGAGTTGCGTCGCGGTATACCCACGCGTGCTCGCCCGACGCTGCTGCGCCTCCATCACTATCGTCACTGTGGCCGCCAAAAGAACAGCAATTACCGCAACACTCACTTTGTTCATCGCACGCATCCGTATATCTCCCTTCGAGAAATGACCTACCAGCATGGATCAAACGCAACTACCGAATCAATGTCACAGGTTTCGCCTGCATTAAAGGCGCGTAAAAATCATTGCCTTTGTCATCGATCACAATAAACGCTGGAAAGTCTTCAATGTCGATCTTCCAGATCGCTTCCATACCCAACTCCGGATATTCCTGCACTTCCACCTTCCTGATGCTATGGTCAGCTAAACGAGCCGCCGGGCCACCGATCGACCCAAGATAAAATCCACCATGTGACTTACACGCGTCCGTAACTTGCTGCGACCGGTTTCCTTTCGCCAGCATCACCATGCTGCCGCCGCGAGCCTGAAACAGATCCACATACGAGTCCATTCGGCCCGCCGTGGTCGGACCGAAACTGCCGGAGGCCCGTCCTTCCGGTTTCTTGGCCGGTCCCGCGTAATACACCATGTGGTTCTTGAAATACTCTGGAAGATCTTCACCCGCATCAAGGCGTTCTTTGAGTTTCGCATGTGCGATATCGCGCGCCACAATCATCGACCCAGAAAGAGACAGGCGCGTCGCCACGGGATACTTTGCCAACTCACCCAAAATCTCAGACATCGGTCGATTGAGATCTATTCTGACAACGTCACCGGGTAATTCGTCGTCGGTGATGTCGGGGAGATACTTCGCCGGGTTTTCTTCGAGTTGTTCGATATAAACCCCGTCGCGCGTGATTTTTGCGAGTGCCTGGCGGTCCGCCGAACACGACACCCCCAATCCCACCGGGCACGATGCCCCATGACGAGGCAACCGGATAACGCGCACGTCATGCGCAAAGTATTTCCCGCCAAACTGCGCCCCGATACCTATCTGCCGAGCGATCTCAAACACTTGCCGTTCCATGTCAAGATCCCGAAACGCACGACCGTGTTCATTTCCTGTAGTCGGAAGTCGATCAAGATATTTCGTGGTCGCCAGTTTGAGTGTTTTCATCGTGAACTCAGCTGACGTGCCCCCAATGACCAACGCAAGATGGTACGGCGGACAGGCGGACGTCCCGATCGTTTTCAAATTGGATTCGACAAACTGACTGAGTGCCGCCGGATTAAGAAGCGCCTTCGTTTCTTGATACAGGAAACTCTTGTTCGCAGACCCGCCACCTTTCGCGACAAACAACAATTCGTACTCGTCACCTGGCTCGGCATAAATTTCTATCTGAGCCGGAAGATTCGAACCTGTATTTTTTTCTGTGTACATGTCCAACGGGGCCATCTGTGAGTACCGTAAATTCCGCTGCGAATACGCGTCAAAAATTCCTTGCGAAATCGAAATTTCATCATTACTGCTAGTCAGAACATTTTCGCCTTTGTGCCCCATGACGATAGCCGTGCCAGTGTCTTGACAACCTGGCAACACACGACCTGCTGCGATATTTGCATTCCGTAGTAGTTCAAGGGCTACAAACTTGTCGTTTCGTGACGCTTCTGAGTCGTCGAGGATTTTTCTCAACTGCACCAGATGGGCCGGGCGAAGTAAATGCGCTACATCATCAAACGCAGTTCGCGACACCAGCCGTAATACGTCAGGCTCGACTTTTAACATCTCCCGGCCGTCAACACTGATGATGGACACACCGTCAGATGTCAGCTTCCTGTAGGGCGTCTCGTCAGCCCCGAACTCAAAAATCTGTTGGTAGTGAAAATCGGTCATTTCGCATGCATTCTACTTTGAACGACGGAATACCCAATGGCTATCGAACGGACAGCTTGTGGGCAGAACGATATTTCCGCAACAGTTCGTACAACACCACCCCGCCCGCCGTGGCCACATTGAGGGAATGTTTTAGGCCCCGCATGGGCAATCGCACATGGACATCGCACCGGTCGAGTAATCGTTGATCGAGGCCGGTCACTTCATGCCCAAAGAGGAGACAAACAGGAAATCGAGCCTGCCAATCAAATAAATCAACGGCATGCTGACTCGTTTCAATCGCAGCAATCTCGTACCCGCGTTCTTGTCGCTGTTGCACATAGGCAGCAATATCACCACACCGCTCCCATGACACTTGCTGCTCAGCGCCTAGTGCCGTTTTGGTAATTTGTTTATGCGGTGGCTGGCCGGTAATTCCTGATAACACCAACCGATCGATGCCGACCCCATCGGCTGACCGAAAAAATGCGCCGACATTATAAAGACTACGAATATCGTGGAGAACTACAGAAACTGGCAATGTTCCAACCGCGTCATACCCCGCGGCTAGTTCGGTGGCAACATACGGAAGTCGATCCATATAGCGAAGTATGAATATACTTCCACACTCCATAGAACCGTGAATACATTTGCTGTCATTATTTTGGTCGCCATTATTGGCGAATACCTACTCGGTCTCGCCTCAAGCATCCTGAGTCTTCGCACGTTTAGTCCGACGCTGCCGACTGAGTTTCGTGACGTCTTCGATGAAGACAAATATGCCCAGGCGAGGCACTACAGCAAAACGCGAACATACTTCGGGTTTATTCACAGCAGCGTTGATCTCATGATCTTGCTGTCATTCTGGTTTTTCGGAGGCTTTGAATGGTTCGATCAGGTTGTCCGAACTGCTGATTATGGACCGCTGGGAAGCGGCCTGATGTACATCGGATCACTTACGCTGGCCTCATCCCTACTGGGTCTACCGTTCCGGCTGTACTCTACATTTGTCATTGAGGCACGCTTTGGGTTTAACCGCACGACGGTAGGAACATTTGCGAGTGACCTGCTTAAAAGCCTTGTGCTCGGCGTCGTGCTCGGTGGTCTGTTGTTAGCCGTCGTCCTGCTGTTCTTTGAATGGGCAGGCCCGCTCGCCTGGCTTTGGTGCTGGTTAGCTGCGACGGCCTTCATGCTTGCGATTCAATTTGTCGCACCCACGTGGATCATGCCGATCTTTAACAAGTTCACAGCACTTGAAGACGGGGAATTGCATGACGCCATCGTCAATTACACGCGATCCGCAAGTTTCCCACTACAGGGTCTCTTTATCGTTGACGGGTCGCGAAGATCATCAAAAGCGAACGCGTTTTTTACCGGTTTTGGAACGAACAAGCGGATCGGTCTCTTCGATACGCTTGTCGATGATTACTCAGTCCCGGAGGTGGTTGCCGTCGTTGCGCATGAAGTGGGCCACTATAAGAAACAACACATTGTGAAGAGCATGGTGCTGTCAGTAGCTCACCTTGGTGTCATGTTTTGGGTGTTGTCGTTTTTTCTGCAACAGGAAGCATTGTTCACAGCATTTTTTGTGACCGAACCGTCGGTGTACACAGGACTGTTATTCTTCGGGCTGTTATTTACACCCGTTGAGCTCGTACTATCGGTCCTGCTAAATGTGTTTTCTCGAAAAAATGAATTTGAAGCTGACGAATTTTCAGCACTGACAACGGGCGATGCGGAATCCTTAGTCCGAGCGCTTAAAAAGTTGTCGGCTGACAATCTATCGAATCTGACGCCTCACCCATTCGACGTGTTCCTTCATTACTCCCACCCGCCAGTCCTAGAACGAATCCGTTCGCTTCACAAAATAGACTCTGAAACAATGACCGCCTAGCGTCGTTTACTGCATGCCTGGCCGTTGTAATTCGCGGACCGCGCGAAACTCACTGGTCTCACTCCACGCTGGCCATTCATCACTACCCGTCAAATACGCCCCGAACCGATAAAAGAAAACGAGGTCCTCTACCGCACCCGAAAGATCCCAATCTGGTTTTATTTCGTCTGATACTGCATGGTAATCATTCGCGGTGTATTCCTCTCTTTTCTGAAACCCATAGCCTTCTGGCTTATCTAGGTAGCTCACACCTCCGTCAGCATAAAAAGCTGGAATGCCGACCTTCGCGAACGAGAAATGGTCGGAACGGTAATAAAACCCCTTCTCTGGTTCTGGGTCAGCCGCAAGTTGACGTCCCAAAGAAACGGCGATGTCCTCCGCCACCTGATCAAGGTCTGACTGCCCCATGCCAACAACAGTGAGATCCTCTGTCCGCCCCCATTGATTCAGACCGTCCATATTGATGGCCGCCACCGTCTGTGAAGCTGCATAGAGTGGCTGCTCTCCATAATGCCGTGACCCGAGTAGGCCTTGCTCTTCAGCGGTTACGGCCAGAAAGAGCACAGACCGGCGTGGAGCAGTTGCGGATTGTTTGAACGCACGAGCAATTTCGATCAAACCAGCTGTGCCACTGGCATTATCGAGGGCTCCATTGAAGATTTGATCGCCGGAAAGGTCGGTATTCCGTCCAAGATGATCCCAATGCGCAACATACATGACGAACTCATCCCGTGCAGTACTTCCTTCGATTTTGGCAATGAAGTTTTGTGAGTCAATGCGTCTGAGTTTGTTCTCAATGCGAGTGGACCCCGTAACACCGAGAGGTACGGGGACAAAGCTTCGCTCGGACGCCTGTGCTTTGGCGGTTTCAAAATTAAAACCAGCCATCTCAAACAACTCTTCGGCAGTATTCCTATGTAGCCATCCTTCGACCGTTGCCCGGCTCAAGTTATCGTCCTCGGCGACGAGATCAAATGACTCGCCGTACGGCGAGCTCCCCACTACCTCCCACGGGTATCCGGCTTCAACAGGTTCATGAATGACAAACGATCCGCTTGCTCCCAATTCTGCAGCAATTTCGTGCTTGTAGGTCCACCGTCCATAGTACGTCATGGCGTTTCCACCAAACACATCGTCCAGTGGAGGATCGTTTACCAAGAACAGCAAAATCTTCCCCGACACATCAACCGCGCCAAAATCATCCCACTCATACTCGGGCGCACGGGCACCATAGCCCACGAAGACGAATTCAGCGCTGTCAACCTCTACGGCATCAACTACATGTTTTGTCGTCGCCACATAGTCGGCACCTAATTCAAGCGTACGAGAATCGCCATCTTTCGAGACGATCAATCCATCACTGGCTACTGGGGTAATCCCAACAAGCGGGACATCCTGTACCCACGTTCCGTCGGGGTTGCCTGGTACCGCACCAAGCTGCACGAATTGGTCTTGAAGATATGCGATCGTTTTCTGCTCACCTTCTGAGCCGGGACCACGACCTTCAAACTCATCCGAAGCAAGCACCTCAATCTCGTCAAGCAGAGTCTCGATACTAATTCCTTCGACACTTGGGACCGACGGACTGGCTTCGGAGTTCAGTCCTCCATTAGACGGAACATCACCGGCACACGCCAGGTTAAGTATCAAGCCACCGGCGACTAGACTTTTTTTCATTCCTGTTTCCCATTCCTTTCGTCACCGGCCCATCCACATTCTTTGTATGGTATCAACCGCCAGGAACGTCCCACCATGCATCGGCACGCCAAGATCAGCCTAACAGGTTGACTGTCCTTTAGGTTGTCGTGCGACTCAGATAGACTGCGACTATGCCTGTCTACACTCGTCGTCAATGGCTCACAGCAGTTGGAAGCGTTGCCTTGCTCCCGCACTTGAGCGCTCGCGCCGCGGAAAAAGAAATCCGGGGGGCCTTCATCATCATGAGTACGCCATACACAACTGGCAATCAGGTTGATTTCGATGCCCTGGCGTATCAGGTCGATTTTCTTGATCGCTGCGGAATCCATGGTCTGGTGTGGCCTCAAAATTCAAGTGAGCAGCGCTACTTGTCAAAAGAAGAGCGCCTGCAGGGCTTCAATGTATTAGCACAAGCCGCCAAGAACAAACGGCCGGCGCTGTTTCTTGGAGTGCAAGGCAACGACACAAACGACATGCTTGAGTATGCCCGGCATGCGGAAACCTTGGTACCGGATGGCATGATTGCAATCCCTCCGACCGAAGCAACCACACTGGCCGAGTTCCGCGAGTACTACGCGGCACTGTGTGACGTCACAACGCGCCCGATTTTTTTTCAAACAAGCGGGGGCGCACCGGACGTCGTGCCCACCGTCAAATTTATGGTGGATATGGCCAAGGAATTCCCAAATTTAGCGTATGTCAAGGAAGAGCGTGACCCTGTGCACACACGGATGCTCGCGCTTAAACCACATCGCCCGGACACAATAAAGGCGATCTTCGGCGCCGCATTCGGCCGACAATGGCTGTACGAAATGCGTCTCGGGATGGATGGCGTAATGACAGGAGGTGCCATGTACGCCGACATCTACGCCCAGTTGTGGGAACTACACGTCACAAATCAGCACCTCGAACTCCGCGAACTCTTTGGCAAGTTATTACTCATGCTGAATCTTGACCATTCGATTCCTGGCGTCCGCCTATACGTGCTAAATAAACGTGGTGTGTTCCCAACAATGGTGTCACGACGCGCTGAGTATTCATTTACGACTGCACAAATCGCCGAAATGGACTACCGGCTCGAAGCTCTGCAACCGTACTTTCGTGCCTAAGATACAAAGCATGCCAGTGTTAGCACTTAAGAATTCTGGCAAGCCATTGTCCAATATCACGCACTTCCTCCAAGCACACTTGGTGCGCCATCGGATATTCATGCCAGTCCACTTGGTGTCCAGCCTCGACTAAAGCATCGTGTCCACTGCGACCCAGAACGTGTGAAACCGTCGGATCTTGCGTGCCATGCGCCTGGAAAATAGGTAAGGCCTGATTAGCCTTACTGGTTTCCCCTAATAACGATTCAGGCAACAGAAGGTACCCCGACAAACACATCACACCGCCGAGTCTTTCGGGATAGCGAAGACCTGTGAACAATGCCATCGCGCCACCCTGAGAAAACCCAGCAATCACAATTCGGGTTGACAGCACGCCCCTCTTGATTTCTCGCTCAATCAGCTCATTGATCCAATCACTCGACTGTCGAATAGTTGTCTCGTCTTGACCTCGCGCGGACATTTCCGCGATGTCGTACCAGGCCCGCATCATCATTCCCTGGTTAATCGTCACAGGAATCTGAGGGGCGTTCGGGAAAATGTAGCGGACCTGAGTTTCGGCAGGGAGATGCAATTCTGGCGGCAGACCGTAGAAATCATTGGCATCCGCTCCGAGACCGTGCATCCAGATGACAGTAGCATCCGCTGAACCCGACGGTTCAATTTCCAGAGTATCTAGATGAGGCTCGTTTGAAAGAACATTCATTTTCTAGTGAGTCATGGCATGCACAACGGTATTGATGCCGACTGCGTACGCATTGATAGAAAATTTGGTGAAGAAATCATAATCTTCACCTTCACGTTCCCATCCATCGGCAATGTCTGTGTTGTGACTCATGAGCACCATGAGTCGCCCCTCTTGATCGGAAATCCCACGAAAATGTACATCCTCACTTCGCCTCCCACGTTCTGATGTAGTCCTGCCTCCACTACGACGCCAGTGCTGAATAGACGGAATCTGCGGGATTTCGTTCACCGTGTACACAACACGGTGAATTGGATGTTCAAATGGAATATCGAATACAGGGTACTCGCCGGGTGGTAAAGCCTTGCCGATCTGAGTCATCCACTGTGTCCATGCATGAGGCCCCCAAAAATCATCAACCCACAAAAATCCGCCCTTTCGCAAGTAATCTCCGAGGCGGGAGGCCTCCAGATCGTCAAGCCAGAGCGTGCCTACATCCGACATAAAGATGAATGGATAATCGAAAAGCTTCTCGTCGGTCAGTCGTAGAACCACATGATCAGGTTCGTCGTACTTATCAAAGCCAACCTTCGTGGTGGTCATTTCGGACAGCCGGATCATTAAGTTCTGATCGGCCGTTGGGTAGTCAGTGTACCAACCCTGCCCGCCTGGTTCTCGGCGGTCACTTTCGTACAAAATTCGAGAAAAAGTAAACGCCCGATGTTCGACGGCTTCGGTCGGAAATTTTGGTGGCATGCGGTAACGCCAACGCTGGCCGAAACCCGTCGCTACAACAGCCAGCACGAACAAAACCACAACCACTAACGTCTTGCGCACGCCGCGCCCTACAATCTTTAATGTTTGACCGCTATACTGCGCTTACTGGCAATAGAACGGTCTACTGACTTTCTGACAGTGAACGGAAATACTGTTCGACCATCTCGCGGAACTGGTCGGGCATCTCCTCGTTACCTGCAAGGAAGAGGTCTTCTTCCTCTTCGTCGATCTCTCGCCGCAACCGATATTCAAATCGCTTGAGTTCTTCAAGCACGAAGTTCTGTAACCCGGCAATCACCTCTGGATCTCGGTATTGCCGGAGGTCGTCAAGCTCACGCATGCGCTGGATGATGGCATCAAGGTCAGCAACATCAAACCCTTCACCATCAAGTAAACGACGAAGTTCTTGAGCCTCCGCGCCGCGCTGCTGATATTCGCGACTCCATTGCCGAATATCCCCTGGCTCCCAATTTGCGTCACCCGGGCGGCGGTCACCATAACCACCGCCAAACGGCGCACTGCCGTCCGCCTGTGCCTGTCCACCACTCTGTCCCTGTTGACCTTGCTGTCCCTGTTGGCCTTGCTGCCCCTCTTGACCTTGCTGCCCCTCTTGACCTTGCTGTCCCTGTTG